>Ga0208957_1001018_pt1 | contig 16252 bp, 17 predicted proteins | sample RifOxyA1_FD_184029 | JGI IMG/M metagenome (GOLD analysis project Ga0208957, IMG submission 184029) | Groundwater microbial communities from Rifle, Colorado - Rifle Oxygen_injection A1 (SPAdes) | ecosystem: Environmental > Aquatic > Deep subsurface > Groundwater | place: Rifle, Colorado, United... | reverse complement strand
AGTATATAGTGTTGAATGATTGTATCGAGAATTTTAGGATAAAGAGGAATGAATAATGAAAAAGAAGGAAAATAAATAAGTAGTGGATTTGGTTGAATATGGGAAAGGGAAGAGAAAAAGAAAAGAAACATAATTGCAGAGAAAACTGTAGGTGTGATGACTGAATATGAAAAAAGTTATTTATGCCCTGAGGAGTATTGCTTCGATTAGGGAGAAAAGAATTTCATTGTCTAAAATAGGTTTAGCAATAGGGAAGGAAATAGAAGGTGATTTGAATTCCAACGATTGATCTTGGCGGTTATTGGAATATGATAGGAAATTTCTTGAATGGGTCTATAAATCCAAATACTCAGGGAATTACATGGGGAATGATAATAGCATTCTTCCTTATACTTTATTTGATAACTAAATTATCGCAGAGAGGGGGGCATTGAATGAGAAAGAAACACTCTTCGGGGCACAAGCAAGTGAAAAGACAACCAGTAAAATGTGAATTTTGTGAGTGATATGCACTGGAAGGAAAGAGATAAGAGGGACAGGAAAAACATAGAATATATGATTTCAACAGGTGAACTTAAGTGGGAAGATTTAACATGAAGAAGGGAGAAATAAGTCTATGGATTTTGGCAGTTGCATTGATAGGTCTTGCGGTTTATGGAGGATTTAGTCTTTCAGATTCACAAACAGAATCTTTACAATTAGAGCCTATATCATGTCCTATAGGTCAGATTCCTAAGTTAGTTCAGGATGAAGCTAAATGTGGATCTAGTATTCAAGGCGGAAGAATAAGTTATAGTGGAGCATGTTTGGAATTTGTTTGTCCTATAACAATAGGTGCAGACAATAAAGTTGATCATTGTGAAGTTGCTTTGACTTATGTGGCAAATACTCCTCCTAGTGCATCATTGAAAAGAATAGAGCCAGGACAAAGATTTTATGATGCGAATGCATGTTCTAATGCGTTGGCTGGGCAGTCGGTTTGGGTTTATTCTAATATATACGTCAAATTCATAAATCAATGTGAAATTTGTGTTCCTTCTGGAATTCAGAATGAATGTAACATAGGAGATTTAAAATGTGGAACAGGTTCAGAACAGCAAGGATGTACAGTTCCTAGCGGTGATAAACCATATAATCATTGGGTTACCATTGCATATTGTCCTTCGGGAACATGTATTAAAGAAGGTGGAAGTTTAACGTGTAATGTTCCATGCACTTCTGATTATCAATGCAAACAGACGGAATTTTGTGATTTAAGCAGGAATAAATGTATTACTCAATTGCCTAATGGAGCAACTTGTGACAGGGATATTCAATGCTTGAATGAATATTGTAGTCAAACGAGAGCTAACGATGTTTTTGGAGGTTTAATTCCAAGAGTTTGTGCAAATCCTCCTATTGAATTGCCAAATAATGCAGTATGTAAGGAAGATAAGGATTGTGCATCAGGTACATGCAAGAATCAAGAATCTACGGGTTTACTTGGAAAAGTTTGTATGGCTGAATCTTCTGGAGATGAGGATTGTGGAATAAACCCAGCATGTTATATAGGAAAAGCTTTCCAGGGAATATTCAATTTATTATTATTAATAATTGGAGGGGTGGCAATAATTTTTGTGTTGTATATAATAATAAAGGTAGTGAAATAAAATGGGAAAAAATGATAATGCAATAATTGTTTCAATTCTCGTAATTGTGGGATTTTATATAATGATAAATCCAGAAATTCTTTCTGGTTTAAATATTGGAGCGGCAATAAATGATATTCCTATTCATAGTTCAGTAAATTCTTTTGTGTGTCCTACAACATATAGTGGACAATCAGTAGATTATTGTGAAGTTAGAGCAGGAGTTAAGACTTCGTGGCAAACAAGCACAGTACAGTATTCTATAAGAGCATTTAATCCTAGCAGTGGATCATATTCTAATACAGTTATATGGTATTCGGATGGTTTTGAAAGTATCAGTTATAGTCCTTTTGTTATTTTACAGCCTAGTAATAGTATTGGTTATTATGTGAGGGTATTAGATTCTGGACAATATAAAGAATTTACTACAATGCAACCTTATGACTGGATTATTTATTATTATAAAGAGAGTTCATCATCTACTTCAATTCCAACTACAACTTCAACATTGCCAGGACAAACAACTTTTCCTACTACGATTGCTACTACAGTTCCAGTAACTACAACTACATTGTTGCCTGGTGTTGCTTATTATTATATCTTTAATGGAGGATGTTCAGAACTTCCTAATTATCAAGGAGGAAATGTTAATGTTTATTTATCATTAAGTGAATGTCAATTGGCATTGGATGCAGAAAATAATGGAAGATTAGGAATTTTAGGTATTGGGATCGTTTTAATTATAATTTTAGGCGGTATTGTTTTTGTCATAAGGAGGAAATAATAATGGTAAACAAAAATGTTTTGAAAGTGAGTGTATTTATTGCATTGATTGCGGTAATTGCAGATTCCGGGTTTCACTATCTTATAAATAGCATATCTCCATTCGGATATTTTGCAGTCAAGTTTCTTGCTGGTCTTGCGGTTTCTTACGTCATACTTTCATTGAGGATTCCGAAGGACAAGAGAAATAAATCAATAGTCATAGGAATTTTTGCAGGAGTTCTGTTTGCATTTCTTCTTACGCAGTCATTTATTCAGGGAATTATAGGCTACGGAAATTATGACCTTAAGTTTCATTTAGCGCATATTTTGGCGTTTTTTGTTGGGGCATGGATAATACTGAAGAAAACGAAGATGGGGAAAGGACTGTAAGATAATGAGAAAGGGAAGAAAAAAGAAACACAAAAAAATAAGGAAAAGGGAGAAAAAGAGAAAAGTCGGGAAAAAGTGGATTTTGATCAAACTTTTACCGAACCAATAATAAAAGGGACGTATCCAACCGAAGGTTGGATTTGTAATATATTTGAGAGAGAAAAGTTTGAGATGATTGAATGAGCAGACAGGTTAACGGACAATACGTTGTTGTAGGCATTATTTTGTTGGCGGTTGTATTGTCATTTGGAATAGGAGGATTAAAGTTAAATGCAAGCGTTACGGACATCGGAAATTGGAGGGCGGAAGGCGTTCATTTTGTTCCTTATTCAAGAATTGTGGAAGATACGTTGTCAGACAGGTGTGACAGGCTAAGCGGTGTTTATAGCGGCGGCTTTTCAAGGGCAGGCACTGTGGTATTCATACAATGCGATAATCTTGATTGCGTAAACGATCCTGAAGTGAAGGCATGGAATCAGTATGGATATGATTCAGCAAGTTCATTTAGTAGATATTTCAGAGGGCAATACTATTCATGGCCTCCAGTAGATGACAAAAGAGCAGTTTCAGCAGTATTCCAGAATGAAGTTGATTTCACAGGTTATAGTGACAAAGGATTTACGGGAAAAGTGTATTTCATAGGATTTAGTGGCGGGGGAGGAGAGAATATAGGAGATTTTACGTGTTCAATCACAAATCATGTTGAATTTATAACATCAAGTCCAGATACAACTACGACTTTAGCAGGCACAACGACAACTACGATTCCTTCGGATATAAATCCAATAGAAGGATTTTTCAGGTGGTTGTGGGAATTGATATTGGGTATAAAGAATTATTTTAGATAGTTTCAAAAAAAGGGAAAAAGGAGATTGAAGTGAAAATTAAGGGAGAAATTAGTTTGTTGGTTATTGCAGTTCTTGCATTGATAGGTCTTGCGATTTATGGAGGATTTCAGTTCAGTTTATTGCCTACTGAAGCTGTTATTACTCCAGGCCAGCCAACTCTTTTTTATGAAGGTTTTGAAAGCGCTTCATGGCAGGATGGATGGATTGTGGTCCTTGAAAATTGGGTTCGTGTCAGTTCTCCTGTTAATGCGGGATTATATTCAATAAGGGCAGGCGGAAGTATCGGAGCAAATGTTATACAATCACAGTCTTTTAATTTGATGCAATATTCGGATCCTGTATTATCAGGAAAATATTTCATAGCTGCTCTTGTTGATGCTGGTGAATGCATAAGAATAGAAGCATGGAATAGCGTTTCATGGAGTCAATTGGGTTCATATTGCGGTGATTCTTCTCCTGAAGGTTCTTGGCAATCATTCAGTTTTGATTTAACGCCTTACAGGTCAGCAAGTTCTGCAATACGTTTTACGTTTGATCCTTCTGCTACTACTACAGGTGAGTATATTTATTTAGACGAAATAAAAATTACTGGTATAGTAATTACAACAACTACGTTATTGCCGATAACTACAATAGCATCTACGACAATTCCTGCTGTAAGCACAATTCCAGCTACAACAACAATTCCTGGGCAGACGATAGTATCTACAACAGTAGATGCTACAACTACAACGTATGATGGAGGAACTACTACAGTTTTGACAGTATCTACGACGATAGATGACGCAACTACATCATTGCCATCAATTACGACAACGGCATCAACTACGTTGATGCCGCCAGCGCAGAATGATCCAATAGAATGGTTTTTCAGTTGGGTGCAAAGTTTATTTAATGACATAATAAATTTATTCATATAAGAGTGAAAGGTATGAATTATGAAGGGGGAAGCAGCGATTATTTGGATGTTAGGAATTATAGTCATTACGATTGGCGGGATTCTTATGCAGAATGGGCAGTTGGATCTATCAGGCCTTAATCTTAATGCAGTAATTGGAACTCCAACAACTGTTTTTACTGAAAGTTTTGAAGGAGGTGTAAATGGAGTTACTATTACAAATGGATGGGGAAGTACGGGATGGACTTACAGCACAAATAAAAAAACAGCAGGAAGTTTTAGTGCAAGGTCGGTGGGAGGTTCAGGAACAGATACGTTGACAAAACTTACTGGAATAGATATGAGTTTATACAATGGCGGAATACTATTGACATGGGATTGGCGAATCAATGAAAATTATGATACGGGAGAAAGTGTTTGTCTTCAGGTAAGCAATGATGGCGGAACTGTTTGGATAACAGTCAAATGTATACAAGGAAATGTTGATCCTGAAGATGTGTGGATTTCTAATAGCGTGGAATCTCCAGTTCTTTCTGGTCCAAACTTTAATTATAAATTAAGATTTACGGCATCTGCTGGCATTACGAATGAAATTGCATACATTGATAATTTGAAGGTTATTGGATATACCGTGCCAATTACAACTTCGACTTCAGTGGCATCTACAACAAGCACAATTCCAGCTACGACTACAGTTTTAACTACAACAATTCCTGCAACAACAACGACAATATTACCTTGTAGTGGAATAGTGACATTATCATATCTTCCTTCGTTTAATGTAATAGTAGGAACATCTGTAATTCCTGTGGCATCAGGTTTGTCATCATGTGCAGGGAAAACGATTTTATTTAAAAATAGTTGTGGTTCTGGTGGAATTATAATATCATCGTGTACATCAGATTCAACAGGATGTAATGGTGTGCAATTTATTCCAACGTCTGCAGGAATATATACGTATCATGCATGTATAGATAAGAATTCAGATGGAAATTACATACCAGGAGATGGAGAAGATACATTTTCTAGTCTTGTTGTGTCTTTAACTACAACTACAATTCCTACTACAATTCCGACAACAACTACAACAATTCCTGTTACAACAACTACATTATCTGCTATTGGCGGTTTGTCAATTGATGATGGCGATGCCGGATATTCAGAAACAGGAACATGGTCAACAGCAGCTTCAGTATGCGGCAATGGCGGTGATTATAGATTTGAATCAGGTGCAGTAATGCAAACTGCAAGGTGGACATCCAATGCAATTGGCACATATGAAATTTTTACAACATGGTGCGTTCATTCCGCCAGACCTAATACTGTTCCGTATAAAATTAGCCATAATGGAGGTATAACTACAGTTAATGTAAACCAGAAGTTGAATGCTCAAGGAAGTTCATCTGCTGATTTTACTGTATCAGGCTTGAAAAGTCTTGGTGTTTATACGTTCAATGGGAATGGTTATGTTGAACTTGATAGTTCAAGTTTAGGAGATACTTCCGCTGATTTTGTGACGTGGATTATTCCTACTACAACTACAACAGCATCTACAACGGTAGATGCCACTACAACTACTATTATATCAACAATTCCAGCAACAACACTTCCGGTATGGACTGATAATTGTGATATAGAATGCAGTTCATGGCAGTATATTGGATGTGGTTTGCAATTTTTATGTCCTACTGATGGCATTTATCAGGAAAGAAAATGTTCGACAAGTGCTTGTATAGTGAATAGATGCATTGACAGGCAGACTTGTTTGCCGAATCAGGCAGTTCCTGTAGAACCTGTTATTGAACAATCTCCAGTTTTAGAGGATAGAGGAAGCAGGATAGACATTATAAGAATTATTCAGGATATTATTGAGGAAATCAGGAAGGCAATTACGGGACGTGGACAGGCAGAATCATTGGTTGGAAATTGCAATGATGTGATAGTTGACAGCAATAGATATCCTATTTTAATGAGGAGGATTTGTTACTTGTACCCATCGGGGTATATATAGAATCTTGTTAATATGTTATTTGGATAAAGAAGGGGAAAAATATGGGTATGAAACATAAAGGAAATGTAGGAATCATTGTTTTACTTATAGGAGTAATAGCAGTTTCTGGTTATTCTTTGATAAGTAATGGCGGATTTCAGTCATTGTTTTTAGAAGCTGTGGTTTCTCCTTCTGGATCAGTTCTTTTATTGCAAAAAGAAGGCACATCCACAAATCCAGTAAGTTGTGATGGATCCCAGTTTAGATGCCCTTCTATAGGGTATGCCTCATGTAGGTATCAGGTTTATAGCACATCAAATAGTCTTGTAGTAGATTCAGTTCTTCAGCCAGGCATTGCTGATCCTTCTTCAAAGGTAGGTGCAAAGGGATGCTATTTGTTTGGTTATCTTCCTTTTCCAGGAACATCTCCAACAACGACTACATTGCCTTCAATAAATATAATTCAGCCAACAAAAGGATATTTCAGGACTGATGAAAAGGTAGTCATGGAAGCAAGAACTTCAGGTATTCCAGATTTTTCATTTGTGACTGCGCAGTTGTCAGGAGTTAATTACAATGCTGAGGTAACATCACAGTCTGTTGGTGGAAAGGTTGTATTTGATTTAGGAATGATTCCGTCAAATATTGAAGGATATGATTTCTTGGTGGCTTTTGGAAGTACATCAGATAATGAAAAGATAATAGTGAGGCCTGTGTTGGTTATTCAGTTAAGCACTCCAGTTCCGCAGCAATACGTGAATGAACCTGTGATAGTTTGCATGAAGATAGTTGATGAAGATGGTTTCCAGCTTGGCGTAGGAGAAATAGATACGCTTAAAGGAACTGCAAGATATATTGGAACAACGAGATATGCCCAGATTGCGAATCCTTCATTTCAAGGAAAGAATAATTTATGCCCTTGGAAATTCAGCATAGCAGTAGCAGAAAAGAAAGACATATTATTTACAGGAGAAGTTACAAGGGCAGGAAGTGTTTCAGATCCGCAATCAATAACAATAAAGGTTTCTACTGCGTCTATTTTAGTTAATTTTGTTGATACACCTACTTCAGGAACATTAAACAAAGAAAAGATAGTGAGATTTGAAACTTTGAATCCGCAGGGAGGAAGAATAAAAACAACAAATACAGTTGTAATATCTGAACCGAATGGTTTTACAGTAACTGATGTTTCTTCGCAGATCAGGGAAATAAGCGATGGATTATATACATTTAGTTTTACTCCAGACCAGATAGAAGCATGGACGATTGATGTGGTGTCGTCTGCTTCTGGTCTTGAAACGGGATCATCATCGTTTCTGGTTTCAGTTTCAAAAGATGATTCATGCGCTGAAAATTGCGATAATCCACCGCCTCCAGACATACCTTTGACATTCTGGCTGATTATAGGAGGATTTGTGGTTTCGGTAATTATAGGAAGCAAGTTGAAAGGATGAAAAAGAAAATGGGAAGAGGAAATGAAAAAACTTAGTTATGAAGAAGGAAAAACTAGAATGAAGAAATTATTATTGAAGTTGCACAAGCATAAGAAGTATGAAGTATGTTTGCAATGCGTATCTATGGGGTATAGGAGTTGTATGGAAGATTTTGAGGCATTTATAAAGAAAAGAAAAAAAAGAAAAGGAGATTGAAATAAAGGGAATAAAAAAGGGGAATGAGGTAAATTCTGTCAGGAAGATGGGATAAAGGGAACATAAAGAAAATTAGATGGGGAAAGAAATTTATGAAATATTTGGCAGTTATAATATCATTGATGGTAATAGGAAATGTGGTATTGGCATTTTCTCCCAGTGGGCATATATGGATAACTGAGAAATTCTTTGAAAAGTATCCTAATAATGATGTTGTGAGGTTATGTTCAGATTATAAAAGGGAATTCAGGGCAGGAAGTATTATGCCTGACATTACAGTATTCTTTTATTTTACGGAAGGCGGGAAGAACTATCTTGCCACCCACAACTGGAATTTCCAGCAAAGAGTCATGACGCAGGCGGTTAATGACGCTGAGAGATGCTATGCATGGGGAATAGCTTCACATCTTATTTCAGATGCTCATGTTCATAATGGATTTATAGCTGATGAAATACAAAGCAAGCTTATTCCAAATATTCCATTGCATCCATTGATCGAAGCGCAGGATGAACTGTATTTGCAGAGAAATGACAGGATAACAGTTGATATAATGTCGCAGTCATTAAGAATAATGCAGGATAATCCAAGATTGGTGGAAATTACACAGAATGCTTTAGGCCAGGGAAGTCCTATAAATGTAAAATCATTGACAGCGGAATTATCTTCTGTGCTTGGTGATTTCTATTCGTCGGCTTATGTGCCTTCAAATCCATCCATGTTTTATGGCATATGGAAGTTTTTAGGAAATACAATATCAATAGATCCGCAGCAAATGATAATTTCAAGAGATGGTTCAGTTGATGATCATGACAAGATATTCAGGAATTTTGCATTAAGATTTTCATGCGATCAGGACTTTTGTCCCGCTGAACCTCATGGCTTCAATAGGCTTGAATATGTAGAAGGCCAGGCGGCTTTGTTCAGGGCATTGGGAATTATAGTAATTGTGGTGATAGGTTTTATTTTAATAAAGAGTAAAAGGTAAAAGAAAGGGGGCAAATTAACTTGTGTCCAGAAGGGCATTTATAAAAAGAATGGATGGAATTGATATGTATGAGATATTTAATAGTATTGATATTCGTGGTGATTATGTCACAAATGGCAATGGCTGAGATAATAAGTCCAAACCAGGAAAGAACTTGCGTAAACGGAAGATGCACTGAAAGTATTTATGGCGCTCCAGTTTTTGCAAAAGATAGTTCAGGTCAATGGGTAAATTCATCTGATGTTCTTAGCATAACAAGAGATAGTGATGATATCATATTTCATTACAATGGAATAGAAGGAAACTTTAATATTACTTTTGAGTCGGGAGCAATTTACAATGGCAATTATTTCCCAATGGCAACAGTTAAAAGCAACTTTCCGCAGTTGAATTTTAATTTTCCATCATCAAAAGAAAGAACAAGACACAAATATGCAGTGAACATAACAAACATCAATGCAACTTCAATAAATCCAAATCTTATTGAAAGTATTACATTAACATACAAAACTCATTCAGGTTTTACATTGTCGCAACTAAGAACTGAAACAGGAAGCTTCACAGCAAGAAATATAATGAATCTTGCTTTTAGCGATTTGTTGGATAGCGGATTTACAATTTCAACAAACATTTCAGAAAGAAGAATTTATATTGGAAACATTTCCGCAAACATTGTGAATGGAAATTTGTTTTTAGATCCGACTGTGACAATAATTAATGAAACAGGAAATATGACAGCCTATCACGCTGATACAAATGGAGATTGCGATGATCCACTTCGAGAAGGATTGTATGTTGGAAGACCAACGAAGCCTTATTCTGATTGGACTGCTTTTACTGCAGCAAATTATCAAGCTTTAGGATTAAGTGACGATAGTAGAATTGCAACTGGTTCAGCTGCAGCTTGTAAGCAATTCGTTTTTAATTATACTTTAAATTCACTAGTTACAGCTACAAATTTAAACTGGATTAATTTTACATGGGAGGGGCAAATGGGAGTTGTTTCGTGTGGTGATGACAAAATAATGTTTTGGAATATTACAAATCAAACATGGTCGACTACAAAAGTAATTGCAATTACCACATCAGATACAACACATAATTTTAATACGTCAAACATAACAACATTTTATAATACAACAAGCAGGGAAGTTCTTCTTGGAGTTACTTGTAATCCTACAGGAGCATTTACATTTAGAACTGATTTTGCTTCGTTAGAATATAATTACAATGAACCAGTCCCAAACCTAAATTCAATAACTCTAAACCAAACAGTTTTACGTCCCAATCAAAATCTCAACATAACAGCAAATGTAACAAACACAACTTTTGCTTCAGTCCATTTAGACATAATAAATCCTTCAGGAACGATCAATGTTTCAAATCAGAGCATGACATTGCAAACACCAGATATTTATTATTTCGGTTACACAACAAACAATACAAATGGAAACTGGACAATTTTTGTCTATGCAAACACTACTGAAACTTCAGATTCAATTAATTTCTCGTCAACTTCATTCAGGGTTAATCTGACACCGAATGCGCCAACAAATCTTACGGAAGTTCCTTCAGATCCGCAGGTATTTGGTGAAAGAACATATTTCTTCAATGCAACGATGTGCGATGATGACGGAGCTAACGACATAGGAGCAGTTAAATTTCAACTAAACAATGCAAATAATACAGTCATTGATTTCATTTCTTCGGGAACAAACTGTAGGATCTACCAGTATAATACAACAACATTAGGAATGGCATTGCATAACTATACATGGTATGTTGAAGATAGTCTTGTAGGTTCAAACGTATCATCTAACAATACGGGAAATTATACAATTACCGCTGGAACAATTCAGATTTCAGGTTTTGCGATAAATGATACTTACATTAATTTCGGTGAGTCAATTAATCTTACGGTAAATGTTTCAGCAAACTTTTCAGTTGTCATAGCTACAATTCAGGCATCCAATTTATTCAATGTTACCCTTAATGGAACAGGACAGATAAGAAGTGTAATTATCAATTCAGGAAGATTGGGTAATTCGACAACCAATGCGACAGTAGTGAATATTACTAGAATTTATGCAGACGGGCAGAATTACACAGAAACAAGCAATGCGACAGGTCTTAACTTCACTTATGGATTGACTACATTATCAGGAGTTGCAGACGTTCCTGATCCTCAGACAAATGCGATAGGTGATTCAGTGGTTTTTAATGCTAATTATTTGACGTCTGATGGAAGTACAATTAGCAGTAGATGTGAATTAAATTATGCATCTAATTTATACAATATGAGCATTGTTGCTGGATTGCAGCAGGTTGCGGTATCCACGAATGGACTTTCTGCCGGCACTTATACATATTCCATTAATTGCACAAATGACAATTACCAAAGGCAATATGATACATTGAATACAAATGATATTACCGCTTCAGGATCAGGAACTGAAAGCGGAGGAGATAGTGGAGGCGGAGGAAACATAGTTGAAAAGTTTATAGAAACTCTTAAGAACATCACCACAGAAATAATAATAGGAGATGGCGTATGCGATGTTGGTGAAGATCTTAATAATTCACTGGATTGCAAGTCTTCAATATCCCAGAGCACTGGGATTGCGAGAATAGAAATTTTGCTTATAGGCGGGGCCTTGATTGGAATTGTAGCTATAAACTGGTCAGCCAATAAGAAGAAAAGAAAAAGAAAGGAGAGGGGGTGAAAAGAAATGTGGTTGAAAAACAAGAAGATAAACAAGAACATCGCAATCGGTATTTTAGCAGTAATAATATTACAATCGTTAGGCATCTTCGGAGCAGTGGGATATAACCTTTCCACGATAAATTTGGGTCCTTTGAATCTGTTTTCACTACTATTGGTAGTAGGATCAGCGTGGATAGCGATAGGTCTCTATAAGATGAAGATAGGAGTATAAGGAAAGACTTTTAATTTTTTTGTTTTTATTATTATAAGAAGAGGAAGAAGATATGGTAAATTGGATATTATTAGGTATAACAGTGGTGATTGCATTGATTTGGTTATTGAATCCAACAGGCATAGATACTGCAATAAGTGATTTTGCGACAGGAACAGAAACTGCAATCAATGATCCTGGAACTATACCACAGACAGCAGTTGATACTGCAGGAAAAGATCTCACAATTCCGGTATGGCTATATGGATTAGGATTGCTTGCGGTAATGTTATGATATTATGCATTGCGAGAATTGTAGAAAGTTTAGGGGAGGAACATGCAACTATCATAGACGAAAGAAGTGGGAAGATAATCATAGAGAACGAAGAAATGAATATAGAAGAGAATGGAGAAAAAAGAGGTTATTAATAAATGTCTAAACATGAAGGAATAATATACGATACAATATTCGGGATAATGGCGACAGTGATAAGCTTCATAATAGAAGTTTATGCATTCCATTCAAGGGATGCATTCACGATGAATATCATCATAATGAGTTTTGTGGCGGGGTATATAGCATCCTTTGCGTCAAGAAAGATCGCAAGAAAGATGAATGTAAGGATAACATTATGATTTCGATGATGGTAATTTTGATTAAACTTTTAGCGAGCCAAAAGTGAAAGGGACGTTAGGCGAATAGAGAACTTCTTAGGAAGTTCTCTCGCAGATATGCAAGAAACAGGAGGGACATTAGATTCGGTGGGATATGTATTAGTGAAAGCTCCCAACTCAATAACAGTCATGAATCAGCTTACGATATTGCATTGGTTGATTCTTGCTTCTGTTTTTGGAGGGATAGTTTACTTTATATATAAAAGAAAGTATAATAGTAAAGACAGCACCGAATATTTGAAATTTATAAGGGATGAGGTGACAAAAGAATGAAGAAAGAAAAACGGGTGACATTAGCTTTAATGGCTTTTCTTGTGATAGGGTTAGCATCATTTGCATTCTTGTTAATGCCAGCAACACCAGTTATTACAGAATCAGGAACAGGACAAACGATTTATGGTTTTCTTAACGAAATAACAGTAGAACACTGTTCAGCAAAAACAGGAGAATGTGAAATTCAATCAACGCATAACGTTGTAACAAGAGAAGGAGTAAACTGGACAAGGGATGTTATTTCTGGATTGCATGGATGTAGCACAGGAGTAAATGTTTCCTGCTACGTAAATTGGACAGTTCTTGAATTATCTGGAGATGCTTCAGTAGGTTATGGTAATGCATCATGCACTGGTGCAATAACAGGTAACGCATTAGATATTGCACAAGCAACAACTATATACAGAACCAATGAAGGAAATTTCTCAATGAACTATACATGGACAAAATCAGGAGGTGCAACGCAAACAGTAAGAAGAGTTTGTGTAACAAATAATACTGCAACGGCAAGTACTGATTTAATGGCAGTTGCATTATTAACTTCGGCTGTAAATTTAGAAACTTCAGATCAATTGACTGTCAGTTATGCAGTAGCATTCGTGAATGGTACAAGTTAATGTCTTTTTATTTTCTTTTTTATATATATTTATAGTGGTACGAATGAAAACATGGATGATATTACTCAGCATAATCTTCTTTTCAGGATTGGCGTTAACTGCGATTTTTGTATCAGATAAATTTGAAATAGAAACTAAAACAGAAGACGTGAAAGGAGAACAGAAAGGAATTTGTATAATTAAGTCATATGAAGATATAGAATTGATTAGAGGAGGTGTTAATGATAAAATACAGCAGGATGATCTTCTTAATCAATGTTTTGAATTAGTTTCTAATCCAGATTGTATTTGTGTCAGGCCCGAATTTGCTATAAGATCGTTGAAGATAGGAGAATATTTGAACGATACTATTTTTCTAGGACAGACTTCAGGTTCTGAATTATGCGGGATAAAAGTTGACTGGACATTAGAATGGAATATTACAAAAGATACAGTTGATTTTATGTGGTGCAAAGTTTTATGAGAGGCCTGCAATAAATGCAATGCAGCAGGAAATAGTTGGTTTCATTTAAAGAAATGCTGGAAAGTTAAAAAGGTGATTTAATGCGTGTTGCTTTATTATTTCTTTCAATTCTTATTTTATCGGGAATAGTATTTGCCGATGTGAAAGTGTATAAAGTTTCAGGATTTGGTGGCAATTTTGTCTGCCAGCCTGGTTCTAATAATAATCCAGATCCAGTAACTCCAACTTCATGCTCTCCTTTAGGCACTGTGGCAAGTTATCCGCAGACAAGATTTTCAGATAATGTAAGATATGGTATATTTCAGATAAGTCCAGCATTTTCCACTGCAATATTTGCCGTTAATATTACACAAAGAAAAGGAGTAGAATTTACACAGGTAAAATTTTTCTGGGAAGGATATGCAGATGATGTACATGATGGTATAACTTTCTTTGTCTATAATTTTACTGCAAAGGTATGGCAATACAGGAATTCAAAAGATTACATTTCAGACGGAGTCTTTGTTTATACTCTTGATATGAGAACAGAAGTTAATTCAAGCCTGCCAGTTAATTTCAACACATCACAAGTATGGGTTCAGGTTCAGGTAAATAAAACACATCAAGGAGCAGGATCACCTTCAGTTTTTGCTGACAATGAATTCAAATGCGAACTTTTGAGTTATTCAATAATGGAATCCTTGAAAGACATCGATTCCTGCATCATTTATACGAACGCTTCTTATATAGAAATCAAGGATGTTTTCCCATTAGAAGAAGCATATCTTGACAGAATAAGAATTTATGAACTAACAGATCCCAAAAAAGATGGCAGCGAATTTAAATTCAAGGCAGTAATGAAAATGAATGCTCTTCATTCAATACTTAAAACTTTCTTTAGTTCGGTAGGATATGACAATCTTGATTCTATAATTCAGATAGGTAATTTCTTTGGCATAGGGAAAAACGTAGTTTTCAATAAAATGCAGGAAGAACTTTCCATTATAGCAATAAATGAAAAAGGAGAAATATCTAAAATAAGGGCAAAGGGAGAACCATTTACCAATACAATGCAGGAATATTCTGTCAAAGAAAGCAATGTATCTTTGATATGGAATGAGAAATTATATACAGTTGAGAAAATTGGATATTCAGATCATTATCAATACGAAGAAAAAATAATTGTTGATATAGATAAAAAGATAAAACTGGACAATAATAATGCAATAAGAATTCCTGTGAATGGATCTGGAGCATATAGAATTCAGTTGACAGGGTGGTACAAGCCTAACTATTACATAAAAAATAATGTTTCAATGACCGATACTATAGTTAATTTTGCAAAGGCATGGTTTAATGAAAAATATTTTACCAGAATCGTTGAGAAACTGGGAAATACATTATATACAGACAATTTTTATGTTAACGTTACGTTTACGCTTTCAGGAACAGATTCAACACCACCTGTAGTTAATCTTATAAGTCCTCTGAATAATACCAAAACAGGAAATTTAAGAGTAGATTTTCAATGGAACTTCACAGAAGTGAATATAACAAATAATTGTTCTGTGTACATTAACAATGTTCTCAATTATACTTTAAATGCAAGCACAGGTTCTGGATATGGAATTGATCCTTTTTTTACAAATAATTACACCTTAAATTTTCCTCAAGAAACGTCATTATATAACTGGTCAGTTCATTGTGTGGACGCTTCAACTAATAAAGGAGTTGCTGGAAATTTCACATTAAATATTTCGAGAGGTGGAATAGACATTTTTAAGAATAGTCCTAATCCTTTTATTTCAAATACATCATCAAACACAACATGGAATGTTTCAGTTAATGTTTCTTGCAAAGGATTAGATTGTGGAACGTTGAATATTACTTTATGGTTTAACGATACGCAAGAATTTCCTCATCGTGAAATTTCTTCAAACGATACAAATTCCTTTAAGATAATTAATGCTTCAGGAGGTTTTTCTTTATATAGAATCGCAAATACATGGCAACAATTTGCATTTAATGACGGCAGCTGGAACGGAACTCATTTATGGGTTTCAGACAATAATAAGAAAAATATAGAAGCATATAAACTGCCAAATCTTACAGATACAGAAGTTCAAATAGACGTTATTTTTGGAAATTATACTCCCTATTCAAATGATAGCAACAC
>Ga0208957_1001016_pt1 | contig 16262 bp, 14 predicted proteins | sample RifOxyA1_FD_184029 | JGI IMG/M metagenome (GOLD analysis project Ga0208957, IMG submission 184029) | Groundwater microbial communities from Rifle, Colorado - Rifle Oxygen_injection A1 (SPAdes) | ecosystem: Environmental > Aquatic > Deep subsurface > Groundwater | place: Rifle, Colorado, United... | reverse complement strand
GCGGACTTATTACGGTCAAAAGAACGAGGCAATGAAACATTGGCCACACAAAAACGCAAGCGCGTTTCCTGTGCCGTTGACTACGACGCTTTTGGACACTGCATGGGCGAACGTGCAGGCGAGTTTATTTGCAAATTCCCGAAAGCCGGTTGCAATAGAGGGCGTGGGCGATGAAGACATTCGGCCGGCGTCAATGATATCAAAGTTTCAGAATTGGCAGCTTACAAACGAGATGAGCATTGAAAAAGAGTCGGACAAGAACGTTTTTCGCGCCTTTTTGTATGGCACGGGGATTTACAAGGTAATGCTGGACGTGAAAACGGGGAACCTCAAAGTGCGTAGTATAGGGCTTGAAAACTTTCATGTGCCTATTGACGCAAGCGGGACTCAAAAAGGCGAGACCGACATTATTATTCATTTGATACCGTTATCTTATAACGACGTGCAGCTTAGGAAAGTGATGAAGGTGTATAGGAGTCCTGATTTGATTGTTCCCGGCTCAGGGCTTGTGATAGGAGACAACGAGCGGCTCACGCAGACATTGGATGTAGTTTCCGGGATGTCAATGGTAGAAAAGAGGAACAAAAATTATTATATTGCCGAGGTTGACGTGCTTGGATATGTTCCTCCGGGCGCGTATCGTCCGATAGATTTGAAGGTTTGGTTGAGCCCGAACGGGATGACGATCCAGAGGATTCGGAAGATGGATAAAGGTATGAAGACCCCTTACGCTTCTGCGGGTTGTTATTCTTATGATGATGACAGGTTTTACAAGATGGGGATCCCGGAGAAGATTCAGAACGAACAGGAGAAGGTAGATTATGCGGATAAGCAATATACTGACTCGTTAGATATTGCGTCCATGCCTGCGATGTTTGTTGACGATACTGAAATATTGGAAAGGGGGAGGATGCAGAGGGTTCGCGGGGGCATTTATCCGAAAGGCAAAGGCAACACGATTGATTGGGAGCCGAAGCCGCCGGTAGACAGAGACAGTTTGCAGGAGAGAGTATTGATTTGGCAGATGGCGGAAAGGAAGTTAGGGATCACTGACTCTATGGAAGGAGCGCCGTCTACTGTCGGCAGCAAGACTCTTGGCGAATTGCAGATACGCACTCGGAGAGCCGACGTTCGGTTTGCGGCGATATTCAGGAGGTTCGGACGACAGATTGAAGAAGTGAATGATATTGCCTATGAGTTGAATTATCATTATACGCCAAAACAGAAGATTTTAGACGTTATCGGTTATTCTTCCGAAGGGTATACGATGAACGAGTTGTTTCCGGTAAAGAACGGAGAGCTTGTAAAGCACAATTTTCAGTTTACCGGGAAGATATATCAGGACAAGATAGATGAAGATCAGAGGAGGATGTCGTTTTTTGATTCGCAGATGACCTCAAGTATTGTTAGCGGCGACGTTAGCAACACATTTAACGTATCTCAAGAGATGGCGAACATATTAGATATTAAGAATTTTTCGCAGATTGTTAGAAAGCCGAGAGAGTCAAGGATCGTTTCCGTAGAAGAATTTATACGGAGGGTAGTTTCAGGGGATACGACTACCGTTATTCGTCCCGGGATTGACGCTGAAGACTACGTTTTTGAGCTTCAATTATTCAAGCGAGGCAAGCTATACGGTTCATTGGAGCAATTCCAGAAGACCATGATTGACGACGCGCTTCGGAGGGCGTATGTTATGGGTGCAGGTGAAAGGAAGGCAAAAATGCTTGTTCAGAAACTTGTCAGCTCGAATTTCTCCGTTGGTTCCGGTGGAGAGCCCGCGGGTCAGCCGGGAGAACCCGCTTTGGCGGAACTACAATGATAAGCGAAGAAGACGAAAGCAGGCATATAATTGAAGTTATACAAGACGGGAGGAAGAGCGAATATTGGAAGTTGTTGGAGCGGGCAATTCAGGAATGGATTGGAGACGAGAACAGAAGGTTAGATTCCTATAAATCGTCTGGCATTTCTAAGGATAGAGAGATTGACAAATACAACAGGGCTGTTGACAGGATCGTATATCTCAAGAGGTTTCTTGTTATTAACGAAACTATGATTAGCTATCACACTTCATTTTTAATGAGAGTTAAAATTGAGGTTGGGAACATGGTTCAAAAGGCGGAATCTTTTTTTGAGGAGGTGTTAAGGAAATGATGCACGGGTTAGAAGCGACGGCGGAGAAAAAGAAAGAGAATAAGGTTATTGGGTTTAATGTAAAGATATTGGACGACGGCTCTTACATGATGCGGACGAGTAATAAGAGTTATGAACACGAAAAGGAGTATTCTTTTGCGGATATGGAGTCTTTGACTAAAGGGATTAAAATGATGAGCCATAAAATTGGTTCTAAGATGGATAGCAAGATGGACGATCACGATGAACTTGATCGGAAAAGTGAGAAAGATTAACCGGATTTTGGCGGGAAATCGCCAAGAAATAAAAAAATAAGAGGTGAATCTAATGGCAGATAAAGCTACCGTTACAAATCCTCCAGTATCGGAGCCTGGAGCAGTCAGCGCAGTCTCAAAAGAAGAAGAGAATCGCATTCGCGAGAATCTACGAGCCGAATACAATCGGGAGTCAACAGAACTTTCCGAAAAGTTAACAGCCGTAGAGCAAGAGAAAACGGAGTTAGCGTCCCGGATAACCGAGTTGACTAACGCTGAAAAGACACGGCTCAACCAGCTTGACGATCAGCAAAAGATCGTTGAATCTCAACTGCACGAACTTGAGACCAAGCCTGAATTCGCCGGATACCGCGTAAAGATCGAGCGGGAAACGAAGAAGGCGAAGGAGGAGGCGGTCAACGATTCCACGCATGAGACTTCAAAGATTCTTATGCAGGATTTTGTTGACAGGAAAGCCGAAGAAGAGGGCGTTAGTTCAAAGCAGTTAAGAGACGAGCTTAATCTTTCTCTAAGGGTTCCCGGCACGAATCGGATCAAGTATCCTGATTTGATGCCTCACGAGCGCGTGAAAGCGGCTTACGCTGACCGCAAAGAAGCGAAAAGAGTTCAGCAGCTTGAAGATGAGAATAAGAAATATAGGGGAGAGAGAGATGGCTTTTCTGAAGATGGGACACGCATAGCTACAGACACTAAAAGCCACGAGCAGTTACGCGAAGACGCCATTAAAGGCGATTCCGTAGCCGCCGTGTCTCTTTCCAAGAATCTTGATTCAAGACAAGCTGAACTTGACTCGCATCTTAAAAGATAACGTTAGATTTATCCTCTAATATAAAAAGGAGGATAATTCAATGGCTCAAGCATGGTATAACCCGAACACAAGCGGTATAAGCTTGTTTGAAGACTTAGCTAATTTCGTTAAAGAGATCAGCTATGAACAGACACAATTCCTAACTCGCTGCGGAACAAGTAAGGCAACCGCTTTAACGCATAGCTGGACGACTCAAGCGTTAAGGTCTGCGGCAAACAACAGGCGAGCGGGAGGATACGTTCCTTCATTTGCGGCTGCGGATGTGACAGCAACCGTAAAGCGGAACAATCAGGTGCAGTTTATGGCGTCTCCGTATCAGGTTGAAGATTCGCTCGATTGGATCGGCAGGCCAGGAGAAGGTCAGCAAGCGGCGTTTGATCGTCAGACGTTGCTTAAAAAGAAAGAGATTGCTCTTGACATAGACAGAGGGCTGCTGGTTGAAACTGTGGTAACCAGAGACGACGACGCCGGCACTGCGGGTCAGATGGACGGTATTTACGCATGGGCGACAGGAGACAGACTGATTGCTTTACAGGGATCTCCTGTTCTTAACGAGGACATTTACAATGACCTTGCTCAAGAGATCGCGGAAGCTTCCGGAGAAACGGCGGACACTGCGTTTGTTAATGGCAATCTTAAGAGAGCCATTACTAATTGGGGAACTTCGATTCGCAGAATCCCGGACGCCAAGAAGATATACACCAACTCCATTGGCGAGTATGACGGCGATTTCGGGACTCAAAGGATTGTTTGGAACCTTCACGCTACGGCTGGGTATCTGCTTCTTTGCAAGATGTCTCATGTATTCGTAGCTTACGGCGTTCCCGTTAAGAACGTTGAAATCGGAAAGACCAGAGATACCAGGGCTGGATACGTTAAATCGGAAGTTACGCTGGAAGTAAGGAATCCGAACACGGTTGGCGTTTCGACCGGGCTGAACGGATAAGGGGAGGTGAATAAAATGAAAAAAATGAACAAGATTATATTCGCTTCTTTTATCGCTGTTGGGATTGCTTTTTCCTTTCAGTTCGGTAATTTAGAAGCGGCAAGCAGGTTTGATGGCGGCGCATGGGTTGAAGCTCCTGTTACAAGCGGATCAATTAGCGGGTATTCGAGAGGATGCAGTGTTTTAGCGGTTTATGCGTCCTCGAACACTGCGGCTGCGACTAATTGGTTTGCGGTAATTGCGACCAACCCGGCTGAAAACATTGTCGGCCCGGCTTCGTTTGCATCTGCGGACTACAGGTCACCGGCGATGTTTTTTCCGCTTGTGTCTTCCAATACGGTTACAACCTACTCGGAAATATATAAGGTATTAGATTATGGAGAAGGTGGGATATCCTTCTCTTCGGCTCCTTATATTTTTAAGAGTGCGGCGACATCGGGTCAAGCGCAAAGAGTCTGGTTGAGAGTGGTTCCATAACAAATTCAACGCGCATGACGGAAGGCGGGATGAAAACTTTCTGTCATGCGCGTCCTTGAAAATGTTTACGCAAGCTAACTCGCGAAGCGGATTTCAGTCTTTGAACGATATGTCAACCGGCAAGACAGGAGACGTTCAAAAGATTTTACAGAACATCTGCAAAAGGAAAATCCCTAAATATCTTGACACGGAATTAAACGAATCGGATCGTCCTATTCGGAAGATGGATTTCGATCATGTTCCGACGATAGACGAGATGTGCGTTAAGTATGGCGAACCGTTTATTGCCGTATTGAGATACAACAAAGAAAAGAAGTTGATTCATAACGAGGCAAAGAAGGGATACTCTTTAGGCAGGAACCCGGCTAAGATGAGATATACGGCGGAGATACCTGTGCAGATACACGGGAACCCAAGAAACCCGCTTTATTGGCAGTATTTCCATCCTCAATGTGTGGATAAGGAGGAAAGGAGAAAATTGCTATATGCCTTTTTGCGAAAATATGACATGGCTTTTTCGCCGATAGAAAAACTATAAAGAGAGGTGATTGAAATGACAGGAATAATCAAAGTAGTTGGCGTTGGTTTTTTGGTTGTATTCGCAGTTACCTTGTCCCATGCGGATCAATATAGAGTAACCCGGACAAGCGTAATAAGGGTCGCTGAAACAGACGCGCTTTTAACGACTGCAACTATCAGGATATGGAGGTTAGAAGTCAGCTCCGGGTTTGCCGGATCGTCTTTCAGGATAAATGGGGGGACAATCACTCAAAACAAAACTTCAACACAGGTATTCGATACCGGCAGCACACAGAACAAGCAATATATAAACCAAACGTTTATTGGCGCGCTTCTTACTTCTGTAGGGCTTTCGGAAGTTAGGCTATATTGGGACTTTCTTTTTCAGCCTCCAAGAGGAGAGGATAGCAAAGGTCTTCAAAGTCAATGAACTTAGCGTATCTAAAAAAGCTTTATTTCCATCCTAAAAAGGGAGTGGATTCAGCTTCTTCGCTTAACGAAGAGATGGCTTCTGTTTACATAAACTTAGCGTATCAGGAAGTCTTCCTCGCTCATTCGTGGATATACAGAAAGAGATACGGGCAAATTGTTTTGGAGACTCGATACACTTCCGGCTCATGTTCTGTAACCGCGTATACCGGAGTTAACGCCGCCGCGTCACGCACAATAACGTTTACAGGGTCGTCTTTAACTACGGACATGATAGGTCAATACATTAGATTTCAAGATGGCGATAAATGGTATAGGATTGATTATCTTACAGGAAGCGGATCGTCATGGACGGGATACGTTGATTCGCCTGTTTCGGACGTTGTTACCGGCTCAAAGACTTTTGAAATATGGAAGAGATATTACAATTTGAAGTCTGACGTTGCGGAATTTCTTGACTTTGGCAGATGGGCTAACGGTCATTTGGATTTTAATCCGGACATAGTGGACAAATACACCGACGTTTCAAAAGAGGCAGCGGATCCGTCCGCTTTTAACGTTTCCGGTGTTGATAAATTTTCAGATTCTACTAATGAAGCGACAGTAGTCATTGCAAAAGATTCAAATCTCGGGACAGTTTCAGGTCTTAATTTACTTTCGGGCGGATACGACGAAGGGGATATTGTCGGGATTAATGATATTGATTACCATATTAGACGTATTGAAAGCGATACGAGGGTCATATTCTACAATTATTTTAGCGATCAAGTAGACGGCGCAGCCATATTCAAGAAGAACAATCCAATTATTTTTGAGTTTTACAATCCTCCTGACGACTATTACGCGCTTCCGTATGTTTATTTAGGGAGAGCATACGATCTTGTTCATGAGACGAAAGACAGGATATTGCTTCCTAAAAATTTTATACCTGCGATCATATCGAGGGCGCACTATTACGATTATAAAGCGTCTAACAATCCAGAATACGTGAACATGTTAAAAGTTTACAACGCTGAACTTGAGGGGTTGAAGTCGAAGGTGCAGATCGTCAGATCGCGTTATACTCAATTTTCTCCTAAGATTTCAAGTTTAGCTCCGGGCAGGAGTTGACATGGCAAACAAAAAAGTAAAGTTTCTTAGCAAGCAAGACAAAGCTTTCCTGTTAGATGTGGAAAGGTATAATCCTGGATTTACCGTTAACGTAGAAAAGACTGGCAATATGCCTAACTGGTTTATTGACGCTGTGCAGAGAGGTAAAGCGCAATACGGAAGTGATACTGACCGCAAAATTATAACTAAAGAGAATTTAGGTAAACTTGATAGTTTAGTTAAAAGTTTGGGGACACCTAAAATTTTTGAAAGATTTATTAAAGATACGGCGGATGAAGTTGGATTAACGTCCAACGAGCTAAAGGATCGGTTAGAATCATTTCAATCTCTTGGAGAGTTTTCAACCCCAGCAGTAAATGATGTAAAAGGATTTTCTAAAAAAGTTCACGATTTCATCATTCGGAGAGTAAAAGAGGTTGGGTATGGAGGGTCGGCTGATCTATTGTCACCAGGCACTATTGGTGAACGGATAGCTAATCGTATAATTTCTGGTCAAAACGATACCGCTCAAGAGATAGCTGAAGAGATAATGAATGAAATGGATAGGGGTGCTCCTGGCTTTGGGCGTGATGCTTTTAATGAAATAAAAAAAATTGGAGTTGAAATTGAAAGAGATTTTAATAAAGGCACAGAAAATTACACGCAGTATTTCAAACCAGTAGTGCCCGCACAAGATGTTTCTGTCGATGTAAAACGATTGCAAGATGCAATCGCAACAGCTACGACTAAAGAAGAAAAAGACGCTGCCATAGAGAGTTATCTTTCCGGGTTGCCGGAAGAATTGAAAAGCAGCAGAGAGAGCTTTCTTTCTGGAGAAGAAGACAGAGCTTTTAGCGCATTAGAGCGGCAAGTTCCTTTAGTTCTGCAAAACCTGAACGTGCGGGGTATGCTCCAAAGCGGAGAGAGAGAAGACGAGTTGACTACAAGAGCGTTGAGTTTAGGGTCTTCGCTTGAAGAAATTCAAGCCGAGTTAGAAGCTGACGATAATCAATTTTATTTTGACGCGGCTTTTCAAAACGCTTTAAGGAACGAGCTTTCCAGAGTTGAAGATTATCGTAGCGCTATCAGCGGCGCAAGGAATAAGATTTTGACAGAAAGAGAAAGAGGTTTCCGTTCCTCTCAATCGGAGCTTGACAGGCAGTTGCAGGAAGATTTAACTACAAGCTCTTACGCTCGCGACATTTCGTTGCAAAGAAAAAAGCTGCAAAAAGAGCGCCAACAACAGCAAGATGCAAATCGTTTAGGAATTGTGTCAAAAATAGCTGAAACAGGCGCAAATGTCGCAACGAACGTGGCTATTGACAGGGTAGGATAAAATGCCTATTGATTATCTCGAAAGAAGAAAGTCGGCGGAACAAGGTCTAAGCGGACTTGTGCAAGGCAGGGATGTTGAAGACGAGTTGTCCCGGATTCAGAAAAACATTCAAGGGTCAAGACAGAATTTTTTAGAAAGAGCCGGCAATCTTATAAGGTCAAAAGGCGGATCGGGAATTGATGTAGGACGCATCGGCGAATTAGACGATAGAACGAAGGCGATTTTGGCGAGAAAGAGGAGAGAGTTACAGCTTGGCAAGCTGCAATCTGTTTTTAACAATGCCTACAATTTAGCTGTTCAAGCTGGAATGGATGAGCAGTCCGCCGTTGATTATGCGAGACAGACAACGGCGCAAAAAGAGAGTCAGGAATTTGAATCCGGCGAGGCGGAGAAAGGAAGAGGGTTTAAGAGAAAGTTAGACACATTGGCAACTCAATACGGAATAGATCAAATGGGTCTTCTTGATGAGTTTACCGATTCCGCCGATCTTGGTCCGACTCTTTTGGCTGCGATTCTCGGCACAGGGACAAATGTTGGAATTAACAGATATTTTTCAAATAAGCGTGGAGGCGGAGGCGGAGGTGGAGGCGCAAGCGGAGGCGCAGGCGCAAGTTCTTATAGGCCGTTCAGCTCAAACATAGTCGGCGGAGGAGATAGTTTGATGTCTAAAAGTGGATTTGTTCCTCGTTATTAAGGAGGCGATATAAAATGGCTGACGCAACAGATTATCTTTTACACGCGGCTTTAGGAGTCTTATCTGGCGGACAGAAGGCGTATCAAAGGCATTTAGACATTCAAGAAACTGATGAATTGGCGCGAAGGAAATTGAAAATGGAAGAAGAATCTAAAAAAAGACTGCTTGAATTTGAGCAGCCATTAAAAATAGAGCAAAGACAGGCAGTTCCTTCTGGCTATTATTATGATGAAACCTTAAATCAACTTTTACCTGTTCCAGCCGGCGGCAAAATGGAAGGGAAATTTAATGTTCCTCCATTGAAAACTGCGACTTCTGAAGAAAAAGAAGAAGCGAAAAGAGCAATTAAAGCAAAAGGGGAATATCTTCAGGCCACTTCCGGTTATCAGCCAACTATGGACATGATTGCGAAAATGAAAGAACTTAACAAGGAAGCGTATAGTGGCAGGCTGGAAGAACTTTTTAAGGGTGGGGCAACAAAACTATTTGATCTTAAGCCCAGTAAGGAATTTGAAAACACTGAAACCATAAAAAATAAAATGATGACTGAAGTTGTTGGAAAAATTAAGAAAGCGTTTGGCGGACAATTATCTGAAGGCGAAAGAGAGTATATGAATAGAGTTCAAGGTGCGGCAGAAGGCATGACTAAGACTGAAAGAGAGATTGCATTGGACAATATGGCGGATATTGTTAATAATAAAATGAAAGAAACAGTGGATGTTTATGCAGGTTTTGGAGGAGTAATTCCTAAATCTAAACCTTCTAAAAAAGGTGAAATAGGTTCTACAAATTATGGTGGCATGACAGACGCCCAAAAAGAATCGATAGAAAGATTGAAGAAGTTGTATCCTTAAATGGCTCTGATTCAACAAATGTTAGGTAATGGAGACATAGCCCAAATTAGAGATGATGGGACTGTGTTTTTAATCAAACCGGATGGGATGGTAACAGACGAGGCAGGAAAAAAGATTGATTTGTCGGGTGCGCCCGGAGTAGAGGGCAAAGTTTTTCGTAAAACACCTCCGAAATTTGCGGCGGAAGATGTTTCACCGGTTGTCGGAGCTATTGGCGGAGGAGTGATTGGGAGTCTTGCTACTTTGCCAAGCGGGTTAGGGGTTCCATTTGGAGCTACTATTGGCGCAGGCGTTGGAGGTCAATTTGGAGAAACGTTGAGACAATACGTTCGTGCTTTGCGTGGGAAATCAGTTCCTACTACTCCATTAGAAGCAATAAAGGAAACCGGGAAACAAGGGCTAATTGCCTCTGGTCTTGAATTAGGCGGAGCCGGCTTATTAAAAATACTTAAATTGCCTTTTACGAATGTGGGGACAAATTTAGCCATAAAACGGTCTCCATCGGTTATAGGCAAAAAAATAGGGTTAGCTCCTATTACGGACAGACGCGCCGGTCAGGGAATACAAGAATCGTTTGAAAAAGGATTTGGCAGGCAGGAATTAGGTTTTGAAGCGGAGAAAGAAGCCGCGTTGCGAACAGAACGAGCAACGTTTGAAGCTGGGAAAGAAGCAAGAAGGTTGCGGGGTATTAAGGCAACGGAAGAAATTGCCGGAAGATATGGAGGACGCGAATTAGGAAAACAAGAGATGGGAGAAAAGGTTTCAGGGTTTTTTCAAAGAGAGCTTGCGGGTAAAAAGAAAACAGCGGGAAAACTGTTTAAGAAGATAAGAGAAAAGTCCGGGCTTGCTCCCGCTCCCGAGTTTAACGAATTATCTTCGGCAAAATATATAGATAACGTTTTGAGGCAGAACGAGATTGAGCTTGGATTGTCTGGATTGCCCGCTAACGTTTCTCAACAAATTGAGAAGCAGTTTGGCACTAAAGCGATGCTGTCTTTAGAAAGAAGCGAATTAGCTCAAAGGGGGATGGTAGAAGGAATGGAAGGAACATCTGATGTGGTAGGACAACAGACTATTAGAGCTTTTACCCCAATGACTGACTTATTAAAACGTTTATCGAATCCGAATCTTTCTGTAAACGATTTAGCTCTTATGCGAACCGAAATCGGGCGAATGGCTTACGGTGGAGCTCCGAATCAGATTAAAAAAGTTTACAGAGGTCTCTATCATTCTTTAACCGACGATTTAATCGTAGGATCGGAAAAAGCGGGATTCAAAGATTTATCGCAAAATGCAAGAGCGTTATGGAAAAATATCAGAGAAGCGGAAGAAGGGACAATATCAAAGATCATAGAAAAAGGCGAACCTGAATTGATGCTTGATTCTGTGGTAAAGGCAAATTCTCCCACAAGGGTGGAAGAGCTTTTTAGGGGGATCCCGGAAGATGGGCGAAATGTATTCAAGCGCTCATTCTTTGACAGTATTAGAGAAAAGGCGGATGGCGATGTCGGGATGATTTATAAGCAGTTAGCGTCAAAAACCGACGAGACTAAACGCGCTTTGTTTGGGAAAGATTTTGATGCGGTAAAGCAATATGAGAGAGTTTTGAAAGCTATTGATAGAAAGCGGGGTTTCAGGTCAGGATTAGAATTTCCTGAAATATATACTCCTATTGAAAAATCCACCGCGCAGTCAATTAGAAGTCAAACCCCGGGAGATATCATTCAAACTTTAGTGGGATCAGGCAAAGACCCTACTCGTATAAGGGTTGCGTTTAATGGGATGGACGAATCCGGCAGGCAATCGTTTAGGGGAGGATTTTTGCAAAGAGTAAAAGACGATCCAAAATATCTTATTAACATTTCAGATGAGACTTTAGATGTTATTTACGGCAAAGATGCCGGAATCTTCAAGGAATTTAGAAATCTTGTAAAAGTGAAAGAGACGAAATTAAAAACAGGATTTATAGAAGATGCGGCTAATATGATGATATTTTATTGGCCTCCGAGAGTCATAAAAGGAGTTTCCGGACTATCAGGGAAAATCGGCTCTATGAAATCATTAGAAAGCAGCAGGAATCTATTCTTCCCAAAACTGCAATCTATCGGAAAGAGGGGAAGCTCCGTTGGAGCGCAAGTACTCGGACTTCCGGCTTTAAGAAATGAATAAATTTCTCCGTAATGCCCTTTTTCTCATATTTTTAGGTATTTTTACCCACTCGCGCCTAAACGCGCAGATCACTGAAACAACCAGCATAAATTTTGGCGGAGGCGTTGACTATAAAACTGACTGCTCCGACATTCAGGATGACAGAGCTTGCGACATGAATAACATAGCTTCTTACTTTTTTGGCACTTCGCAAAGAAGGTATGGAAGCGATAGGGTTATAGATCAGGCGATCAGTTCTGTGGCTGTAAAGGGGCTGTATAGAGCCGCTTATTCTACTGGTTCGACAGTTTACAGGGCGACTTTAATGGTTAATAATGGGAAGATTTACGTTGACACCACTACAACCGCGACCGGGCATATTTGGAGCGAAAGAAAGTCCGGACTGAATAAAGGTCAAAACTATGAATTTAGGCAGTATGCTTATTATATTTTAATAGTCGGGGATAGTTTAGACGATAAGGTTTTGCGTTACAATATCCAGACAGATTCTGTTACGGAAAACTTTTCCGATACAGGAGGTCAAGTCAGCCCTATTATCTTAACGGCTAAACATCATGTATTTTCAGAAAACTACTATCTTTTGGGCAACGTAAAAGAGTTCGCCGGCGGGACGACCTACTATCCTTCAAGAGTGCATTATTCATTGCTTATAGATTCAGCTCCTTACATCAACATAACTTCAATGACGGCGTTTAGATGGTTTGACGTTTCAAACGACGGCGAAGAGATTACTGGAATGGGCGAGATCGGGAACGTTCATATTTTTAAGCCATCGTCTATAAACGAGCTTGAATTTGATATCTTGAATCTTAGATCGCAAGCGGGAGATCAATCGTTGAACAAAAGGGTTAATGGCGTTGGCTGCATTGCGGCAAGAACGTTAGTTAGTAATGGAAAGTTTTATACGTTTTTATCCAAAGACGGCATTAGGATTTACGATCCTGCGGGCCGTTTAACCGCAAGCGATGAGACTAAGATCATTTCCAATCAGATAGAGCCGATTATAAGACGAATGCTGGAAGCGGGAACTTACAAAAACGCTCATGCGGTTTATTACGGGAAACGAAACTGGTATATTTTTTCTTATGAAGACCCTTTAAGGTATCCGAGAGGACGGCCGAATCACACTTTGATTTACGATTTTACAATTGGCGAATGGTTCCCATTTAATAACTGGCTTCCTGAAACCTGGGCAACATTTGACAGCATAAACGATAAGCAGGAAATAGTCTATGGCGATTCTAATGACGGCTACGTTTATTATGCGGATCAAGAGATATTTCAAAACGACGCAAGGAAAGAGATCGTAATAGACGATTGTGACATTCTGTCAAAATGGCTTAGAGCGGAGGCAGGGACGCAAATTAAAGAAGGCACGGCTTCAATAAGAATGACAATGCCAGCTACGACGATGTATTCGTCAGCTACGTTTATGGGGATGATCAATCTTGGCGAATGGAGCGATAAGTCTAAGACTTCCATTGCAGATAAGATTTCTTTCAAGGTTTACCCTTCAAGCTTGGTCAATCTGCAGTCTTTACGGATTGACTTAGAGCTTGATACTGTTGTCGGCGACTTTAGCGCTTTTTTTACTTCCGTTACGATAAGCTCCAACGCTTTAACATCGGGGACAAGTGTGTGGAACACCATTGAAATTGCGTTGTCTTCTTTTTCGATTCTTGACGATTGGGTTAGTGTATCGTCGGGGATACTGCCGTTCGCAAATTCTCCTACATTCTATGGCGTAAGGTTTGTCTCTACGTCGGTTGCGTGGTGTCAACTGACTATTGACGACATCCGTTTTGTAAAAAATAAGGAGACGGAACTGAACGCTTTTAGAGCGTCGAAGCAATACAATTTGGGCTCTAATGCGGATAAGGAATACCGCCAGCTGCTTTTAGACTGCGACCAGCCCGCTACATCCAAGTTTTATATTGACTTTTACACTGATTTCGGAGCGTTTGCCAAAAGAAAGACGTTGAGCAATGTGTTTGATAAAGATATACTTGTAACGGGATACGGCGGTGGCGAGGGCATTTTTAGATTAGACGGAAACGATTTTTCTACTATTGACTCGACTCGAACTCCGCAACAGGTTTTTTCCGCTCGTCCTATGACGGCGGACACGGATAACGTATATGTCGGCGATCAGTATAACCATCGGATAATGAAGTTTGACAGAGACGATTTAGAGACGATAGTTTCTTCGGTGGGTTCTTTAGGATCCGCTGATCCTAACTTTTACGTGCCGTTCCAGATGGCTGTTACCGACCTTAACGACAACAAAAAGCTGTTTGTTTGCGATTTCGGCAATCACAGGTTGAAGATATATAACGCTAAAACAATGAAGTTCCTGAAATCTTTTGGAGAGTTGGGAAGCGGGGCGACAAATTTCAATTGTCCAACAGGCGTAGCCGCCGACGACGAATTTGTCTTCATAGTTCAAGACGGCAATTACAGATTGCAAAAATTCAAGATCAACAGCAACAACATTTTTACATTAGAGACCTCAATACTTTTAGAGCTTAACTCGGTAGGCAACACAAAATTAGCGGTGGATCAGGATTATGTCTATGTCTATTATTCAAGAATATCCGACGATACGTTTTCTTTCACTGAACTATGGTTTGAGCAAAGGAGCAAACACGATCTATCGCTAAAATCAAAGGTAAGGATATTGCCCGAGAACGTGGAGGTAGTCAGCAGCACGTGGTCTGTTATGGGCGATATAGGCATAAACGACAATTATATTTACTTATCTTTTACAGGCGATCCTCTCGGGACGGGCTTGTTCTACTTACAAAAGCGGTTAAAAGGCGGGATAAACTTTCCCTTGATAAAAGAGATAAGCTCCGTGAACCGCATTTATTCCGTCGCTTCTAACGGTTTAGCTTACAAGCCGAAGCGAAAACTGATTTATCAGGACGCAGGTATAGACACTAATTATATGCAGATCGTTTTTTCTGATGACGCATTGGATAATTCTTTCAAACTTTACAAGATGTCTATGATAGTGAGACCTAAAAATATAGCGGAGAGGTGACAATAATGAAGCGATACGTTTATTCAATCGTCCTATTTTTTTCGGCAATCTGGATATCGTCAACTTTTATCAAAGACGCTAACGGGTATATTTATTTTTTATTCAACAATGCGGATAACCTTACTTCGGGGACATTGCCTAACGCTCGGCTTGACAAAAGCAGCGTAACTTTGCGTGGGACTTTATTTGACGGCACTCAATATGTTTATGTGAGCAGCTTGCAAGTTAGGGGAACAGTAACTTCTACCGCTGGATTCGTTGGGGATGGGAGTAAACTAACTGGAATTGGTCAAGGTGCTATTGGATTTAATGCAATTTTTAGCACCAGTATAAATCTTTCTTATTTGCAGTTAGGTGCTTCAAATTATCTACAAAGGTTTTCTACGGGCACGCCTTATGTTTTGACAAATGATACTTTCACATTGGTAAACGGTTCTATAACTATCCGAGGTAGAGGTTTGGGGGTTAATTTTCTATCAGCTTATTCAGGGTCAACTTTAACTATACCATCTGGAACTGCATTAGCAATAATTTCAGATGGCACAAATTTAACTACACAAACCCCTCATATAGACTTGCGATATAATAGTGGGGATAATAGCGATATTCAAAATTTAATTAGGTTTACTAATGCTACATCTAATTTTACGTATGCTACCAGATTTGGAATTAGGCATAGAGTTGTAACTGATATTCCTCGATTAGAACTTTACAGTGATAACCCTGGTGAAACATCAGTGGATGTTTGGATGGCTATGAAGCGCAGTAATGATACCAGTATAGGATTATTAGAATTTCCAACACAGACTGAGTTTACATCTATCACTACTTTTAAGGGGGCTATGGATGCTGCTCAAAACAGACTTGATAATGTTAATGGAGGGGTAGTAACTTTTGATTCAGTTACATTTCGTGGGGTAGTAACCACTACATCTGGATTCGTTGGTTCAGCATCCTCTATGACTTTCAATGGTCAGAGATATACCTTTCCGCCAGATGATGGCACAAGCGGACAAGTTTTAGAGACTGATGGCAGCGGGGTATTAACTTGGGCTGCGGATGATACGGGTGGTGGTGGGGCAACAGTAAGTCCCTCCACGAAGACATACACATTTTCCAGCAGCGGCGACGTATTTTTGGCTACTAACTCTTTTTCTCCGTTAGGGCTCTCTGACTCTGTGTCAAAGTCAACGTGGAACGTGATAGACGTGCGTGCGGAGGTTACTTTTAAGGGAAGCCAACAAGCGACAAACTTCCAACTTGCCTGGTCAACGGCTTTGACAGGCGGATATGATAGTTGGACGTATGTAACCCCACAGGTAGTTATCACCACAGATAACGCATACAGCAACTGGATATCCACTGCTTTTAGGATAAATCCAGACGTTCACTTTGCCTTGCATTGCACGACTGCGCCCGTAGATGGGACGATCCCTTCTCAATACAGGTTTAAGATGCGATATTGGGCGGAGGACGAACCGTGAAACGAT
>Ga0208957_1001014_pt1 | contig 16263 bp, 35 predicted proteins | sample RifOxyA1_FD_184029 | JGI IMG/M metagenome (GOLD analysis project Ga0208957, IMG submission 184029) | Groundwater microbial communities from Rifle, Colorado - Rifle Oxygen_injection A1 (SPAdes) | ecosystem: Environmental > Aquatic > Deep subsurface > Groundwater | place: Rifle, Colorado, United... | reverse complement strand
ATATTGTTTTGATAATCTTTCGGGGTAGTATAAGTTTCAACACGGGTTACTTCTTCATCAACATCACGACCAAGTTTTTTACTATAAAAGTTACCCATAGCTTTATACCGAGTACTACCATGATAAGTTTTTTGCAAAAATTTTACTACCTCCAAAACACGCTTCTTATGTGCCATTTTTCCTATATCATCAGAAATATTTTTTGTAGATGGAACATAAACTGCTAAGTGAACAGTACTACCTCCACTTTCAGGGAATGAAGTTTTTACATCTCTCGCCATATTAAGTGTTCTACTTATCAAGGTATTTAAACTTTTTTGGATTTTGTAGTTCTTTTCAGCTTCATATCTTTTTCATAATAATTCTTAAAATCACATCTCGTAAAAGCATAACTTTCAGCATAATCCTTAAATTTTGCGAACAGTTGTAACGATAACATCATATCATCAAGAAGTTCTGCACTCATGTAAGCACCGTTACGTTCAACAAAAAAAGTTTTTCCGTTTCTTATTACGAACCTTGCATTGTTATTTTTTATCTCTTTCTTTTCCTTTTTCTCTTTGGCATCAGTTTTCATTTTTTTTCCTCTAACAATTCAATTGTTTTGACTTCTTTGGAGGTTCTTTGTGACTCTCGTACTTGTTTGGATACTTTACGTAACTCTCCAGCTTTAGTCATTGCTATAGTGTACAAATCATCGGAGTAATCACCTCTTATGCCAATATCTATATTTCCCCAATCTTCTTCAGGTAACGTTGGTAATCTTTGTATTACTCTTTTGAAGTATGGAACGTTTTCATCTAATCCTCGACCACCATTTGGTGCTCTGTTAATTACGTGTTGCATTTTTGCTTTAACCCTTTCTATTTCTTCTTTTGATAGTACATCGCTCAATATTAAACTTTTTTGTATGTTTCCGTAGAATAGGTTTTCTATTCTTGAAGAATACCTTTCAGGTATTGCATAGATTGTTTGTCCTATGAAACTTTTTGGTAGCACTATGTGTGCTCCTGTACCATACTTTGTAACTTTCTTCTTCTCTAATATTTTTTCTTGTTTTATCATTGTTCTTCCTCCAACAATAATTATTATTTATTGTTCTATTTATTGTACTCTTGCAAATCTTGTGCAGTCATTGGTACTTTATCTACCAAGAATGTTGCATTCTTAACACCGACTTGTGTTTGAGTTCTACTCGTAGTACTACTATACTTTGTTGTGTTACCAATTGTTGAACCATTGCTCAATCTTTGGAGAATTACTGTATTATAACTCCACAATTTTTCTCCATCAGTTTTAACACTGCTACCTTTTGCTTTCTCTCTATTCCAGAAAGCATTACCTACTTCACTTGTTGTAACCATTGTTTTTTCCTCCAAGAAAACAGCTACTGCCATTTTCTAATAATATACTATTTATTCTTCGCATATTTAAACTTTATTGATACCTTTCTAACATTTCATACATGACAGTTTGCCATCAACAAAACAATAATGCTCCATTTCAACTCCAGCACTACCATCATCAGGTAACAATATTTTCTTGTCACAATAATGACAATAACCTACAAAGTGTTCATAAATCATTTCCCCTCCCGAATAATTGTCCAAAATGAACAATAACATTGATGATTTATTCCACGACTGTAATCTTTATTTTTCTCACTTATTACTCTTATTTCTCGATTACAAAAATTGCATTTCATTTGACACCCCATCTTTCAAGACTATAATGTTTCAAAGCAATAGAGTTTCTTAGAGCCATGAAATCGTTATTGACTCTTCCACAAGCTATGCCATCTGCATTCTCTAATTGTACTTTGACTTCATCAAAATCTTCATTTAATACATACTTTTCTTTCATTTTTATACCTCCTTTAAAATAAAAATTTTATACTCTCCTTTGTTATCTGGATAAATACTTTCTGCAAATTCAACATATTCTTTCGCACCTTTAATACTGAAAAATCTTTCTCCGTCGGTGAAACAATTTATCGTATTATTGTTCAAAAGTGTTACAATAAACTTTTTGTTCATTTTTGTACCTCTTCTTTGAATGATGATATTATGCTCTGCCAGTCTACTCTCCATAGACTGCCTATATCATCCCACATTATATGTTCTCTCGTTTCTGCCCTTAAATCTTCAACCCATTCTTTTAATGCTTGTTGTGGGTTTTCAGAGTTCTTAATAACCTCAAAAACTGAATCACATATTTCTCTATCGTTAGTGAGCCAAAGTCTTACTGCCCAAGTCTCACGATTAGTCCAACCATTAAACTTTTCATCAATCATTTTTGTACCTCATTCTTCCGTATAAAAATCAAACCATTCACCTTCTTTATGGGTGTCTGTTTGTTGACAATGCTTTTGAGCTTCTTCAAGTGTAAGCCCACCGATATGTCTATTTGTACTACTCTTGTTATGTTTTGGTGCGTAACTACGCATTATTTTATAAGTTTTCATTTTTGTACCTCCTCAAGTTTCTTAAACTTTAACAACAATTCTGAAAACAATACTTTTAATTCTTCAACTTCTGAAGGTTTCTTAACATCAATAACTTTTGAAACCTCAAAACTTTTTAGGTGTTCAATCCAATCATTCTGAACCTTCAAGTATGGCAACACTGTACCATGTAGTTTAGTCAAGTGAATTGACAAACCCAACAAACCTTTAAGGTCTCTATGGCAGTGCTCACATCTATAATACTTTTTCTCATTTGTGTTTTTCATGTTCTTCCTCCTGTATCACTAATACCATTAAATTCTTTGTTTATTAGTAGTAGTGAGTGTTTATTGTATAAGTGTGAGTGCAGGTGTTCATAGTGCATTTTACAAATCTTACAAACTCCCGAAGTTCTGAAACCATCAATGTTTTTTATTGCTCTATCAATACTTTGTTTACTGAATCTCTGTCTATTAATTACTCCTTTTTTGAACCTGTTGGTAACTGTTAAGTTCTTCAAATATTTCTCCCTGTGTAACTCAAAAGCTAACTTTTTCTTTTCTTGTACTACAGAGTTCATTAATGGTAAGTTATAGTCAAGATTGAACATTTCTTTATACTTTCTTGTAGTTATGTGATGTTTTGTAGTAATGTGTGCTCCGAGAAACTTAAACATTCTTTTATCATTACAAATATTGCAATATAAAGATTTATCACTCTCAACATAGCTTTTGGTCATTGTGTTACCTCAAAATTTTTCATTTTAGCAATCCTATACTTTATTGATTGTTCTAACTCTTTTAACAAAACCATCTTTTTAGTGGTTAAACTTTGTACTTCTATAGTCTTTTTTAGTGCTTTTTCAAGTTTCAATATTTCTTCTGGCGATGCCCTGTTATTATCAAGAATATTTATTGCACTCTCTACTTGTAGTATCATAGGTTCAGGTATCATTACCCGACCAAAAATTCTCAAACTCGAAACATTAAAAACTGTTGGTCGCAAACCATGAAGTTTCAAAAATCCCCCCTCTTCTGGCGTACAATTATTAACATACTCGCCAGAATCTTTCTGTTGGGGTAATCTTCGCAACTTACCATCAACACAAAGATACATAAGTTCACTCATCTCTCCACCCCTTCACTATTAAAATACTTTTTCAAAATTTCCACTCTATCAGTCATTAACTTATTTTCTTCAATAATTCTTCTCATAAACTTTCTTGCATTCTGAACATCGCTAAGAACATTATCTTTCAAGTGGCACTCTTCCCAAAATTTAAGTATTCTTTTAGCGTCTTTTTCAGGAATAAACCAATGCTTAATACTTTCTTGTTCCCAATCGTGTTGACCACGAGAAGACAAAGAACAAAACCATTCAACACCAAAAAATTCCCCGAATGATTGATAATCTCCATTAACGTTAGCCCAACCATCAGATGTTATTGTGTCTTCTGCTAATCTCTCCCAATCAACATAATTCAACAAGAGACTATCTCTTTTCACTGCTCCAATATCTAACCAATAATCACTATCTTTTAATGTCTTAATAGCGTTATCTCTTCCTACCCCTTCGGTTAATGGACTTTCGTACTCTGAACCGCTCAAAGAGAAATATTCTCTCTCGTCGTCGTACTCAACGCTTTGTAAATTACCTTGTTTATTTATTCCGATAAATAGTTCAATTATCATTCTTTCACCTCTTGTTTATACTCCCATACTGATTTTTGTTGTTGCTTAACAACATTCTCTAATTGTATTATAATCCATGCTAAGTTAGAGATTTCAGAACAGGTATCGGGTTTTTTACACATTGTTGTTTTAATGTGCAAGTGTTGAAGTTTCGTAAATTCTTCAATAATATCATCAACATCACGAGTGTTGTTTATCTCAAATACTATGTTTATTTTCATTGTATTACCTGTCCTCTGGAAGCATTATAGTAAACCTTCCAGTTTCGTTCTTCTCAATAAATACTTTGATTTTATCGCCGTTCAGAGTTTCTACCATTCCAGTATAGAAATATTCTTCTTCCGAATACTTCTTATGAACAATCCTTGCACATTGTTGCAATAAATCCTTAAGGCACAAGATATTAACCCCTGTAATCTTGCTCTCATAACCCTTACTTAACAAGTTGCTTGTTATGTGCGAGAAAGCACCCTTAGAGTATTCGGGTAGTACCTCGTCAAGTTTAACGAGTATCCCATCGTTTTCTGCTTCATCGGAAGTATAAGAGTATATTACTTCTCCGAATACCGAATCTTTATTGTTTTCGTTTTCCATTTTTTTGACCTCTTGTGTTTTCGTGTTGATACACTCAAACACACTCATATATATCCTATATATAGAGTGGAGTTTATAAACTTTTCGTACTACTATCGTACTTATTCGGGATAATCCCATAAACGATTAAACATTGTAATCAATCAAAAAGACCAAAAATCACCCCAAAACAGTAACAAAAAATATGAGAACTGGCATTGATTTACAAAAAAAACAGTAATGAAGAAAGACATTATAATGACTAACAACAAAAGACATTCATTACTATATCACCACCTAAAAACACCAACACCAAAAGAACGATTTTGAATCTTATAATCACCCTTATTAGAATCAAAACTATTCATACTACCCCAACGCTGATACTTAAAAGAATGCCAAAAAAAGTAATGATGCATCTTATTCATATCCCAAGAACAATTAAGATGTTCAACGTCAACACCACGAATACGAACAATAAACTTACACTTAGTCCAACAAACAGGATAAGTTAATGCCATCTTACCAACAGTCTTACGATAACCAAAACCAGCAAAAACACCCTCACCAAAACGATTAAACAAATACTTCTCCAAACTCTTCTCATCACCAACTTCAGCAACCTCCATAACAAGACTACAAATAGGAATCCACTGACGCTTATTACGAGCAAAAGTCCTAAAACTAATAGGAAACCTCATATACTGTTTCTCACTCAAAGGAATCAACCTACGAATGAAGAACACCACACTACCAGTCTGCTTAGTCATGTTCTTTTACAACTTATTTTTGCGAGTATTGGAGGAAACATTCGAGGAAACAAGTTTGATAATAACGACTCACGAATATCAAAAAGTTGACCACAAATATCACACCTAAAATACCACAAGCCACGAACACCTGAATCTATTATGGTTATCTTTTTCAAGTTTCTTTCACATTGATGTATAGTGTTTTCTTTGTTCATAGTATCACCTCTCTTTTTTTTGTAAGTATTCTACGCCAATCTTCAATATCACAATCATCACCAGCTACGCCGTTACTAATTCCTGCCTCAATATTACTGATTATAATCTCCTGATGGTTCTTCTTCAAAAATTCCCAATTACTCAACAATACATCAACAGTCCACTTTGTTATGTAAGTCCTTCTACCGAAAGCATAACGAAAAGACGATAACAGTATCATCGACTCGTCATCAACGGATAGTTTTAGTGAACTACGTTTCTCCACAATTATACCTCTTGAAGTTTTCTTAACCTACAAGGGTATTTAAAACTTTGTGGAACTTGAGCTGTTAAGTCTGCCGGATATAGTTTTGTGGAGTTTAAGTAGTGATGTTGTTAAGTTATCGAGACTTGTGATAAAATCATCAGTTTGAAAGAATGTCTGACCACAACTTCCATTTAAAGCAACAGATAAAAATTATTCTCAATCAAAAAACTTATATATATCCCATTGTTCACTACACATTATGTACATGGATAAACGTTTGGAATTGATTAAATCAAAACTGGGAACTCCTTTTTTCGAGTTTGAAAATTTTTTACTTTATAATATTGATTGTGTAGATGCAATGAAAAAGATAAATGAACAGATATTTGACCTGACAGTTACATCCCCACCTTATAATATTGGTAAAGAATACGAGCAAATTATGTCCATTGAAAAATATACTACTTGGTGTGAATCATGGATAAGTTTAATTTATGACGTTACCAAATCAAATGGTGCATTTCTGTTGAATGTGGGATATTTAGAAGTTCCTGAAAAAGGTCATGCCGTCCCAATTCCATATTTATTGTGGAACAAGACAAGATTTTATCTTTTGCAAGAGATAATTTGGAATTATGGTGCAGGAGTTGCGTGCAAGCATAAATTGTCTCCAAGAAATGAGAAAATATTGTGGTTCATAAAGAATCCACAAATATATACTTTCAATCTTGACTTAATTAGAGACAAAGATGTCAAATATCCCAACCAAAAAAAGAACGGTAAATTAAGATGTAATACATTAGGAAAAAATCCTTCGGATGTGTGGCAGATTGCAAAGGTTACTTCTGGGACAAATCGTGCGTCTGAAGAACGAGCACCACATCCAGCACAGTTTCCAATAGATATGATTGAAAGAGTCATAAAAGGATTTAGTAATGAAAAAGATATTATATTAGATACTTTTATGGGTTCTGGAACAACTGCAGAGGTTGCCTTACAAAATAAAAGAATTGTGGTTGGATTTGAAATAGACAAAAACTATTGTGAATATATTATTCAAAGAATAAAAAAGAAATTCTCTAAGTCTCGGAAAGATTTGTTATCTTTGGTTTAAACATTTGAATATATTTTGAGCTGTTAAGTCTGTTGGATACAGTTATTTTTTGTGGCGTACTGCAAAGTATGACTTTTTTGTCACACTGTGTAGAATATATATTATAGTACAATGATTAAAATGTCACAGTATTAAGGGCAAATTAAGGTATAATCCCATAAAGTATGACTTTTTTGTCACACTGTGTAGAATATATATTGCAGTATAATGATATAAATGTCGCAGTATATAGATTTGAAAAATTCAATAGGTACAGCTTAAAAATTGTGCCACACACCACATGATTATACGTTCTCCCTCAAAAGTAGTAACAATACAAAAATTGGAAGAAGAAGGCAAAACAAAAAAGAAAACACCGACAAGTACAAAGAAAAGAAACACTTAAATAACCATGACACAATCCCATAAGTGTCACACAAATAAAAGAAGAACAAAGAAAAAAAAAATATCACCTATACACTCATGGAAGAACAAAACATCAGGGGAGAACCAACAACCTGCATAATACTATGTAGACAAAGCCCAAGACCAGAAGGAGCAAGTGAAAGCGTAGACGCACAAGAAACAATATGCCAAGAACACGCAAACAAAAAAGGATACCCAATAACTCAAACAATAAAAGCACCAAAACAAACAAGCAAAGACTACGAAGGAATATACAGCGTAGAAGAATACATAACAAAAAGACCAGACCTACAAGAAATAATAGAACACAGCAAAACAACAAAAGGAACAATACTACTAATAAAAAGCATAGACAGATTAGGAAGAAGCGACCTACTACCAGCAATGATAAGATACCTAAAAGAAGAACACAACATAATAGTAGAAAGCGTCAGAGAAGGAAGAGACGAACTAACAATGGACATAATGACATCAGTAGGAAAAAATGAAACCAGACAATTAAACAAAAGACTAATGTGCGAGAAAGGATGGACACCAGTAAGAACACCAACAGGATACAAAAAAGTTATAGACACACAAAGAAAAATATCAATAAACTTCATAGAAGTACCAGAAGAACAAGAAAAAGTAAAAACACTATACTCCACAATACTATCAGGGGTAAGTGTCAGAGAAGCATCAACAATACTAAAAATAAACACCAGAACAGCATACAGAATACTAAAAGAACCACTATACAAAGGAATAATAATCTACGAAAACCAAAAATACAAACTATGCCATAAACAATTAATCAATGATGAAGACTGGGAAAAAGTACAAACAATAATCAGGAGGAAAACACTATGAAAAAGAAAAGAACAGGAGAAAAAATTGAAGTAAAACTTTTAAGAGCAAGAAATATACTAAAAGAAAGTTTTGAAGAATTTGAAAAATCAGTGAACAAACTAAAACTTGACCTTGACTCAAATAATGAAGAAGATTTTTGTGAGTTCTACACTAAAAGATTGTATTATGCCATCGGAAGAATGAACCATCTATTATCACAAAAGAGGATACATGATAACCCAGAAAAATACAAAGACAAATACATTGATACATCAATAGAGTGGTAGAAAAACTTTGACACCAAAAAAGTTTAAATACTTCACATAAAATATAAATATACAAAGATGGTTAAGATAACTCTCAATGAATGGTTGCTCGTCATAGCATTAACTACTCTCGCTATACTTATGAGACTACCTGCAACCATCAGAGGATTAAACAATTTTTCTCCAATAGCAGGATTTTTGTTATACTACGGGATACTATACTTGTTACTTTTAGGACTATCAACAATGGGGTTGATTAAGTACGGTAAGAACAACGATGAAGACCTATTCAGTAGACTGAAGAAAAGCGTCGGAATAAGCATACTACTATTCAGCTTCTTCATGGTAGTCAATTACACATCACCATTTGAGTTATACGCTAACACTGGAAACATAGAACAATTAGCCACACAATCAATGAGTAGCGACCACAACATCATATACCAATCAGAAGACGGAGCAACATGGAGTGCGTGGAGTCACATAATAACCCCTAACACTACACTAAAAGTGTGGATAGTATGGGCACTAACATTCCCAATAACAGTATTCACAACCGCTCTAATAGGTGTTCTGTTTTTGGAGAAGAAAGCAGAGTTCTAACAATCAACAATCGCCTGTACAAAAACAAGCAGTACACTCCGTATACACACCATCTTGATACATCAAATGCTCACCATCCCAACAAGAAGAACAACGCTTCAAAACAGTTTTTGTTTCTTGCTCAATCACAAATATTCACCTTTGTTTGATGACAAAAATACTTAGGCATCATGTTATTGTTATCAAAAAGTGAGAGTTCAACAAAAGAAAAAATGTCTTCAGTGCTAATGCTGGACAAGAGGTCAATCAAAACCAGTCCAAACCTCACGGTACTCGGAACACTGAAGACAAGGAAAAAACGATTAATCATTAGGAAACCACCCCTGTACAATGACTAAGTATCAAATTACCAAAAGATTGCTCTAAAACAGGAGACTGCCTATCATCAAGCATAGTACCAACAAAAATTAAACGCTTACTACAACGAGAAGTAGCAGTATACAAACAACGAACTTCAGAATCATTAACATCACGAAAAACATAACTACTGCCCAAAAAAACTACACAATTAACACACTCTAAACCCTTACTGGCATGAAAAGTACCAAGATGAACCTTAAAATCAGGAACAAAATCCTTACCATCAAACAACAAAGGAACAATAGTAGTAAAACTTGAACACTTACGCTTATACAAATCATTAAGATTAATATTTTCCAAAGAAGTAGAAGAACCAAAAAAGTCCACATACTCAAGAACCCTGTCTTTCAAAGTAGAAGTAACACCAACCCTACTAAAAATATCAATAGTAGTCTGTGGTTTCCACAACTTAGTCATATTAACAACCTCATCCCAAGAATACTCTTGAACAGTAGAACTCTTAACTTTAGTCTTAACACCATGAACGAGACAAGTACTTGAAGGCAAACAATCAAAAAGTTTCAAAACTTCATACTTAGTAAAGAAATCCTTAGAGTTCAACTTATTAAGAGCATTACAAACCGCCAGAAACTTAGAGTTCCAATGACTAACATCATTATTCCTATCACTAACATAACAAAAAGGAATATTCATACAACTAAACAACTCATTAGCCATACAATCTCTCATCTTATTAGTCCTAAACAACAAAAAAGTCTTCTCTCCAAGAATATTCCTCATCCGTAAATATCTACAAATCTTATCATAATCAGTATTAGTCAAATAAGATATTTCACCATCAGGATTATTACTAAAAACGTGCTTCTCTTGACGATAATTAACATTATGTATCAAAACATCAACAAAACTTGCGACATTTCTGGGAAGTCTATAACTATACTCCAACTTATGGGTTTCTATGCCTTGAATCTCAAACTCTATAAGAAAGTCGGGGTTTGCTCCAGTCCATTCGTGAACCGTTTGGTCATCATCACCAGCAATAACGAAAACTTCACGAGAATAATTCTTAGTCCATAAATCTATAATGTTCGCTTGAAGTCTTGACAAGTCTTGTGCTTCATCAACTATTAATACCTTACAGGGAATATCAATTTTTTGTTCGTAAACATCTATTAGTACATCGCTAAAAGATTTTTTTGAAAACATTGTTTTCCACTTGTCATAAATTATCATCCCACGAATAAGAATATCAGAACTTAATATTCCTTCACGCTCTTCAGTAAACCTGTTTTTTATGACGAAATCATTAATATCATTTATGGGAATATTTATAAACCTTGTACTATAATAATTTACTAATTTGTCATATAAATCTATTACTTGAGAGTGTTCTGGTGGAACACCAAGAATGTTAGAGTAAGTTTTATAGTTATTGTTATTAAAGAAAGATTTTATTTCTGTTTCAGAAAGTATATCTTTAGGATTGAAACCTAAAACTTTGAAAGTTAAACTGTGAATGGTTCTTATATAACTATCTTTAGGTACTACTATTCCTGCTTCTAATTCTAACTTCTCCTTGATACTTCTAATACTTGCTTTAGTAAAACTACAGAAACATATATCCATTATTGAGTAATTAGTTTTTGAACCTTCTAAAAATTTTTTCCCTATACTGTTATCAAAACCTAACAGGTATTGTATCATGTTCATACAAGTAGTGGTCTTTCCACTTCCAGGCACTCCAAATAGTTTAATTGCTTTGGTCATCTTGTTGTAGTATTGCCTCCGTCAACTTTTCTGTAGTTATGAATGGTAACATACTTCTTTTAAGTTTGAAGAATCTCATTAGCTTGTTCCCAACTCTTATTGGTGTGCTATTTCCATAAATGTAGTCTTCAACTAATACTTTTAGCTTTGTCATATTTATTTTGAACTGGTGTCTTTTTATGAAGCTGTCTAATGTCTTGTTCCAAACGTAGAAGTATTCTGGTTCTTCGTTTTTGTACCACAATCTTCCATAACCTAAACTTTCTTCCGATGATTGAACCACGATAAAACTTTGTAGGTCTTGAATAAAACATTCAGTAACTATACTTTCAGTACTGGTATCTTGTACGTTATCTATCATTTCCCCATGTTCTTTCATCCAATGATTAACTAATTCTACCCATTCTTTACCTTCAATGCTTGGCAGTAACCTTCCTGTCTCGTTAAAAAACTTTTTTCTGAAATTGGAACTTCCCAATATTTCATCGGGAGTTAAAGTTATCTTGAATGTTCCTATTTGTAACTCGTATAGTGTTTCATCTTTACTTTTGAATATCCTGAATTTTTGTAGTGCTAACTCTTTATAATCTTCTGTTATCTTCTTTTTTTCTTCTTCTGGAACTATCGTACTTTTTTGTTCTTTTATTCCTATTTTTTCTTTTAGTATTCTTATGGCGTTGACAAAATCACACTTTTCTATTTGTTGAACGAGGTGAAATATGTCTCCTTTGCTTTCGCAGTGAAAACAATGCCATAATTCTTCGTTATAGCTAAAACAGGCGTTTCCTTTGCTTGGGTGTCCTAAAGGACACATTGTAGGATTCTTTCGAGTATCTATTCCTATGATTGATAGGTAGTTCTTAATACTCATTCTTCTTTTAATCTCTTTTATTATCGGGTCTTTTTGATGGTTTTGTGGTGTTGCAGTATTTTTCTGCTCTGTTGTAGTGTTGTATGGTTCTAATACTTTTTTAATCCATTCGTACTCTACGTGCAATATTGGAGCGTTATTAACTGTTTCGTACCTTCTACCATTACTCATTAGAGTTCCTGCACCAATAACTTGCTTACCTATCCCCTGAACGTCGAAGACTGTTTCCTTGTTGTTGTTAAGACACTTAAAACTCTTAGGTTGCTTATCTGTGTAGAAGTAGAAGTGGTATAATCCACTTCCGGCAGTTTTTACTGTGAATGTTTTGTTGAATGGTGAGATTTTTAGTAGTTCTTGTTGTACTTCTTCTTTGTCTAAGTCTACTACTAATAGGTTGTTGTAGCCACATAGTACTCCGTAGCTTTGGTGTTTATTTATGTGTTCTTGTAGTTCTGTGCTTGTTTCTTCGTAGTTTTTCGTGTTTTGCCAGTCTTGTTCTATAGGTATCTTTTCTTTTGTTTTGATGAATTTTTGATTTTTTAGTTGTTGTGGAATCATTGTTGACACCCCAAAAATAGTATTTTTTCTTGAGGACACCATTTTAACCCATTATCCCGACACGACCATTTTAAGGTATTATTGCTTACTGTTGTCGGGATAATAGGCAAATATGGTGGGGTTGGGTTGTAATCAATAACGAAGATGTAACAAAAAATCCCCCATATACCCCGTATAGAATTGAGCATATTACAACTATTAGTTACAGGGTTACATACATTTCGTATTTTGGTAACAATGTTTTTGTGTCTTGTGAGCGATACTACCTTACCTCTTTCAAAACTGGCTATATAGCAAATATCTGTAACAATACCAAAAATCGTACTTATTCGGGATAATACCGACAAAATACTATTAATACGTTTTTTTGAACTCATAACCATTTTTTTTCACCTATTCTTTTTTATGTATTTTTTTTATTGATACTTTATAGTTTTGACCTTTCGGTCTTGGAATATGAATATTTGTATTGTTTTAGTTCCTCTGTTGTTTATGATGTATCCTTTTGCTGGGCTTCCCGTCATTACTGATAATTCTATGTTGTAGTCTTCTGTTTCATAGCTTTGTATTTTTGGTTCTTTCCACCTTCTTTTGTCATAGTATCCTGTTTTTTCTTCTGTGATTTCTTTTGCTTTTATTATTGCTTCTTGTTCTGTTGGTATCTTCTTCATTTTTTCCTCTTTGTTGTTATGATGTGCGTGATTTTTTTTAGGTTTATTATTATTTTTGTTGCTTCTTTGTGTAGTACTTGTAGTTTTTCGTTGTTTAGTACTATTATGTTTTTTTCTTCTTTGTATCCTTGTTGTATTCCTTCTAATACTTCTTGTAGGTTTTCTGTTGTTCCTTGTAGGTGTAGTGTTTGTTCTCCTGTGAAGTTTATGATTATTTTTTCCATTGTTTTAACCTCGTTTTTAGTTTTGGTATCGTGGTGAAGTTTTCGTAACAGTTTTCACAGCACAGTATTCTTATTAGTGAGTCTTTTGGTCTTAGTATTGTGTGTTCGCAGTGTATTATTATTTTTCCACTTTTTTCGAGTGTCATTTCTTTTTTGCATAGTTCACAGGTCATTTTTATTGTTCCGTCGAAATAGTTTTTAAAATAGTCGTAAAACTTCATTTTTTGTCCTCTTTTTTTCTTGCACAGCTTTCTTCGTGTAGTTTTGAGTTATATTCTACTACTGCTTCTGTTGGACTTTCTTCAATTTTTCCACAGTGTTTGCAAGTTTTTTTGTAGAATGTGATTTTTTTTGTTATTGTTTCCATTATTATCCTCCACTTAATAGGTACAGAGGGAGAGGGGGAGTTTATAAACATTATGAAATTATAAATTAGTATATTACGAAATATATGTTGTATGATACAAATATTTATTAATCTATAAAAAACATTTTTTTATTTATGATAGGTACTTGTTCAAGATGCAATCGTGAGGATAGAATAGAGAACAGAAAGAAAAATTGGTGTATGAATTGTGTTAATTCATATAAACAACATCAAAGAATAATCAATAATAAAATTTCTGAATCAGAAAGGGAACGTAGAAAGAAGACCTTCAAAAAATGGTATAAAAATAATAGAAAGAAATGCTCAATTTATTCAAGAAATAATTATCGAAGAAATAAAAAAGAGTGGAATTCAAGGTCTGCAACTCAAAAAGTAAGAAGAACTATTTTAAAAGCATTTAATAATCAATGTTTTCAATGTCATTCAAAAGATAATTTAGAAATTGACCACTTAAAATATGAAATTAAAAAATCTGAATTATTAAAGTGTGTAAGAGTATTATGTAGAAATTGTCATAGAAAAACACACAGGTTATACAATATAAAAAATAGAATGAAAATGTTATAGAAAAGTTATTGTTCTTTTAATACTGTATTTTGTAGAAGTGTTATCACTGTTTGAAGATTATTTGTTGTTCTCTTGTTTGTTCTTCAATCATTTTTTTGTGGTGTGCCCAGTCTAACCAGTATATTGTTTCTTTGCTTGTCATTCCTCTTGTTATGAATATTGCTTTTCCTGTTTCGTCTATTGTTAGTACTATTGTTTTGTTCTCTTGGTTTGTTTGTTCTTCAATCATTTTTTTCTTCCTCCTTTTTTGGTATTATTTCTACGTCGATAATATTCTTGTATTCTTCTTTTTTGTGGTATCCTTTGTATAATCCTTCTATTCCCGTGTATATGAGAACTGCTGATGTTCCTGCTATCCATGAGTTGATGATTCCATGACCTGTGATTACGAGTATCGTGTATGTTGTTAGTCCTAAGAATATTAATCCTTTGGTTCTCCATGATAACATCATTGTTTTACCTCTTTTTCGCAGTGTTCTTTATACTTTCCAGAGTTATACTTTTTTCCACACCATTGACAAATTTTTATTCTCATATTTTTTCTCCTTTATCTTGTTCCGTTCTTGTAGTTGTAGTCACAGCTTCTGCATATTGTTATTGTTAGTTCTTTGTTTGTTGTCCATTCTTGTACGTTTTTTCCTCTGTGGCATAGTGGACAAGTTTTTTCTTTTTGTGTTTTGTATGGTATTATTTCTTTTGTGGTGTATATTGTTTGTGTTATTGTTTTATTTTTATTGCTCTTTTTTTTCTTCATTGTTGAACCACTCTTTTAACTTTTTGTTTTTCATGTATGTTTTGAATGAAATCATCAATTATTATTTCACTATATGGGGTTTATAAATTTTTGTGGAGTTCTAAACTTCAACCTTATTGACAGACTTTTTTCTAAATCTCCAAAATATTTTTCTAATACTCTAATACTATTGACTGTTTTTCTTTCTTTCATATCGTGGAACTCTGGTAGTTCTTCGTACAAGTTTTTCCACTCTGTTAGTATTTTTTCTGCTGTTTCTTTAGTTATTATTATGCTTTCAATTGATACTTTTTGTTTTGCAGTATTTGTTATTCTTGGTTTTGCCATATTGCCACTCCGTATCCTATGATGAATAGTATTGGTGTTCCTATCGCTAACATTGAATTGTTGGTTGTTCCCGAGTAGTATCCTATTGTTAGTGATATTATCATTATAGTCATGTTTTGCAGTATTGTGTTGTAGTTCATATTTTCACTTCTCCTATTATTATTTTGTGTGTTTCTATTTCGTATTCACAATCGTTGATTACGCAAAAATTGTGAATGTTTTGTAGCGATGTACCTTTTGGAACTGGCATTTTAATAATCATTCTTTCACCTCTTTTTTGCAAACTATCAAGAATTTTTTTATTATATCTTCAACAACTGGAACAGTAACAGCATTACCTAAAACTGTATATCTTCTACTTATAGAAATTCCTTCAGTCCAACTTGTCGGAAATCCTTGACCTCTTTCGTACTCTTCTGGTGTTGGACTTCTGATGCCTTTTCTATCAACGATATATGATGAGTCGATATTAAGTCTTGCCTTAGGACTCCGGGTGGTAAAACAAGACAAAACTTTTTTTGGCGAATCTTTAGATGTCGTAATATTGATTCTATGTTCGTAATAGATAGGTAGTATTCCTTTGATACTTCCCCCTTTTCTAAGATGTCCAATAATATAGACTCTTTCACGATTTTGTCCTGTGTAATATTTGCTGTTAAACACTTGCCATTCGACAC
>Ga0208957_1001012_pt1 | contig 16288 bp, 18 predicted proteins | sample RifOxyA1_FD_184029 | JGI IMG/M metagenome (GOLD analysis project Ga0208957, IMG submission 184029) | Groundwater microbial communities from Rifle, Colorado - Rifle Oxygen_injection A1 (SPAdes) | ecosystem: Environmental > Aquatic > Deep subsurface > Groundwater | place: Rifle, Colorado, United... | reverse complement strand
CACCACCAAAAAGGCGCAAATGACTTCTTAAAAAGAATCTTAGAGATCCAGGAAGGGTATGGTTTTTCTCCTATTAATATGCGCCAGGTCCTTGAAGCGAAGGACTGGAGACGGGAAAAAACGTATGTTGATGTTAAAGATAATACAAGCTGGAGTTGCCCGCACGCCCTGGGCAGGTGGACAGGACAATGTGGCTGTGACTGTGATAATCCGACGGAATTTACCAAACATATAAAACAGGAGTTCTATGAAACTCTTACGAAGATGAATGAATTTGTGAATACTTCGCTGAACAGCCGGTTCCCCGGTTGGAGAAGTGAGTTTAGCAACCTCTTTGTTACATTCGCCGATGATATATTTACCGGTACTAATTTTGGACCTTCACTTGATCAGGTGGTAAAAAGCGCAGGGGGGGATGAAGCTAAAACAAAACTTTATCTTGCAAAAATGGAGGTAATGGTCGGTATGACAAGCTGCGGGTGGTTTTTCGGCGCGGACGAACGGCCTGAGCGGAGTATCCCCTCATCCATGATTCAGGGGGTAAAAAACTTGTTGCCGGAATTTTACATATAACTCGAAAGGATATCAAGCAGCTTGGCCATTTGTTAAACAAATGGTAAAATACCACTGTTGATTGGCCCCATCGTCTAGCGGTCTAGGACATCAGGTTTTCAGCCTGATTACCTGGGTTCGAGTCCCAGTGGGGTCACAAGAACAATCAAGGGCCCATAGCTCAATGGTAGAGCAATTCCCTTTTAAGGAAGCGGTTGAAGGTTCGAATCCTTCTGGGCTCACAGCTTCAATGCGGGATCGTCTAATGGTAGGACAGCAGCCTTTGGAGCTGTTTATTCAGGTTCGAATCCTGGTCCCGCAGCCCGTCGGCCCCCTACCCTTGTGTGAAGATTTCTTCTTTCTTGACTCTGACAAACCGCACCCACTCCTCTATCACTTCCAGAAATGCCTTAAGAGGAGCTTCAATAATGAAATCAAATATAAAACCCAAGAGATTTAGTCTTGATATTTGCACGGAAAGCCACTGGCCAACCTTAACTACTGGCAAAAAAAGGAAATCGACAAGGGAAGAGAAAAAACCGGCTCTCTCCTCCTGATAAACATAGTCGCGAGAAATACTTCTAACCCTGTACGCAAAGAATGAAACAACAGAAAGAAAGAAAAGGAAAATGGCCTGACTGACAGGGTTAAAATGCAACAGGTTCAGAAGCCAAATAACAAACACAAATACCCCTACGAAGAGAATACTGTAAATGCCAAGAAAAATCCTTTCAAAAACGTTTTTTGCTTTTTGCCTTTTTCCTATTTCAACTACCCTTGGAGCACCTTTTCCATAAAGATATTCATCTACCTTTTCAAGAATTCTCTTGGTATTTTCATTACCAGGAATTCTTATCCCCACATTAAGTAAAAACATCAGAGTGGGTGGAAAAATCAGATTAATTCCCAGTGCAACATAATTAATCTTTCCGACAAAGATGTCAAAAGGTAGCTCAAGGCTTAGACCGAATACCATTTTTGTTAAGAAAATATAAATGATGCTTCTTGTGGAAGCCCTCATTAGTCGTCCCCTATTCTCTTTATAAAGCTCTTCCAACATTTCTTTTGCCAATAAACCAAAAGCCTCTTTATCCGCCACATTTTTCTCAAAATTCTCCGGGTCTCTTACTACCATTTCTCGTATTACGTTAAAAGGCGCGATAACCTTTGTGACCTCCCGCCTAACATCCGGCGCAAGCGGGTATGCCAAATCCCTGTCGATTTCTTTTTTAATAGATAAGAGTGTCGGAAAAAACGCGGCAACTCCACCCGATTTCTTCCCGAACCACTCGGGAAGCATGGCTTTAAGTAAGTGGTAAGTAATAAAAATTTCACTGTTTTTGGCAAACACCCTCTCGGTTGCAATGTAAACCTGGATATCACGGATCCTCTCATCTTCCACCCCGAAAATTTTTATCCGGGATTGCATGCTTCCCGAAACGAAATTAATGAGAAGTTGAGGGTAGGGATTAAAAACCAAACTTTCTTCTATCTCGCACCCGGCCAGATCCAGTAACCACTCACCTAAATCTCTATCTTTGGTAAGCGAAAAGGCTACTTCATATCTATCAATAATTAACTCTATATCGTTAATCTTACTCGTAGCCACAAAGTCGTCTTTAAGATACCTGGCCCAGATGAGCTCCTTAATAAGAATCGGCGCGAGACGTTCGCTTGACTGTCCTAGAAAAAGCCTTCGCCTTAGAATCCTTACGATTGCGGCCTGGCGGATAAGATGATCGCTTCTAAATTCCACCGCATTCCTTGCGGCTTCGTAAACGACGGCCAGGGTTGAGGCTGCTGCCGAGGTTTTGATGGTTTCCTCACTCGTGCCGGCTTTTTTAAGTGCAAAGTCTATTCCCCTTACAAAATCGGCTCCGTTTTGGTTAAGATTTGTCATTTGCTCCTCAAAGAATAGAGTCAAACCTCTCTAAAGTCAAAGGTCTGCAAAATCAGATATAATTGCAGTATGTTTAAACTTGGCGCGAAGGAACTGAGAAAGACCCGTCCTACCCGTGAGACTTTCGGCACAATTAGGAGAAATCCAATTTACCTTGTCCTAGACCGTGTAATTGATACGTATAACATTGGTTCGCTGTTTAGGTTGGCAGACGCCATTGCAGTGGAAAAGGTGTATATCTGCGGCGATACCGAATACCCTCCAAGTAGCAGGATCCACAAGGCCGCGGTTGGTACAGAAGAATGGGTCCCTTGGGAAAAAGTAGATTCTGCTGTCTCAATTGTTAAGAAGTTAAAGTCTGAAGGTGTTCAGATTCTAGCCGTTGAGCAAGACCTCCGGGCTATTCCCTATTCACTCCTTACTACCCGTATCAAATTCCCGATTGCATTAGTTATAGGTAACGAAACGGAAGGAATCAGCCAGGATGTTCTTGATGCGGCTGACACAATCACTGAGCTTCCGATGTTTGGTGTTAATAAATCCTTCAACGTTTGGGGGTCTGCCGCAATCATTGCCTATAAAGCGATAGAGACTCTTATTCTTAAACCTTATAAATCTAAAAACCGAAGGTCCTGAGTGAGCCTGTCCCTGGAGTACAAAAGAGCGAAGGGACAAAAAAACCGCCTCTCGGCGGTTAAGACTTCTTAAAAAACTATCTGGTTACAGAGATTATCGCACCGTTTTGTGTGACCGTTGTATCGGTCTTGGGTGCGGCCACTGTTACTCTTTTGTTTGCATCCTGCACCACCGTGTATTCCGTATCATAAGCGGCTACACAATCGCTGATACCAATTCCCCCATTTACTGCCTGCGGGTCTGAAGGTAGAAGCGAGATATATGTCGGGGAAAGAGAAGCACAAAGATTGGCTCCGGTACTGCTAATTGATTGCGGATCCACAGTATTCGGATCACCGTCATCAACCGGTATTCCTGTGGGTAAAATACCCCTGTGATCTGCAGAATACTGATGAATTGCGTTAAGAAGAGCATTCGTGTCACTCGATCTTTTAGTGTTGTCTGCTTGGGCAAACTGGCGGGCGGGGTTAATAGCAATTAAAACAATCGCGAGAAGAATTCCCAAAATACCTATAACTACCAGAAGCTCGATAAGTGTAAAACCTTTATATCTCTTGGGCATTAATTTAAGTTAGAGTATTACCAATTTCATGTCAAGTGGCATTTAATATATCAATTTCACTTTCTTGTCATTATTACCGCGACCAGAATTATTAGAAGTAAAAGAAACCCTCCAATCAGAAATGGTAAAAGCTTACTTTTTTTATTAGGTGCCTCCTGAGGTGTTTCGTGGGTATTGGCCGGTAAAAAAACTTTGGAGAGCATGTTCCCCATTATCATCAGATCTCTACTCCCAAGAATGTATCTGGCAAAATCAGCATCTAGAACCTTCCTGGTGGAAAATCCCGGGAACATCGCTCCCGGGACAATCCCTTCCGTCACAAACCCATTTTTTTCAAAAATTTCGATTACCGCCTCTATGTACTCCTGATTGGCTGCAATCATCCTAACCCCATTCCCTGCTCTATATCTTTTGGAGATAACTTTATCAAAAGGGACTGCGTCAAGAAAATCTTTAATTTCACTTTCAATCTTTGCAGGATCGGTTTCTGCAACATCTTTACTAAAACAGATTCCGTCCGCTAAAATAAGCCAAACCGGAGCCGAATTTAGCTTTTTAGTTTTGATAAAAGTATCAACCAAACTATCAAACCCGCTTTTATCAACAATGTCAATATCCCGAACCACAGCCTCCGGAACATCAAGCGTTAAAAAGTCATTACCGTTAAAAACGAATATCTGGTTTTTATCTAATAATATTACTGCCTCGCGCCTGCCTTCAGCCATTTAATTAATCTCCTTCCAAGAAGTTACATCCATCATACCATCTTTCATGACTGAAACTCTAACTTTTTTTACATAATTCCCGATGGTACCCACCGAATCAATCGTCAGCGTTCCATTCACACTTGTAATTGTCACATTTGCTTCTCCACCGCCAAGAGGAATATTCTCTAAAGTGGTGCCCCCTTTTATGTAATTTCCCCTTAGAATCTGAAGAAGTGCATTCTCTGCTCCGGTTTCTGCCATAGCCCTTGCAATTTCGCCTTCGTTAACATCTGTGGCAGAAATCGAATTGCTGATGATAATGAAAATTGCGGCAGTCGTAATAGTTATGCCTATCATAATAAAGAAAAGAAGCATAATAAGTGCCTGTCCTGATTCATATTTCTTGTTTTTGTATTTCATGGTCTTAGTCCTACAGTTGTTTCAATAGTGCGTGTCTGGTTTCCAGAAGGAAGCGTTATCAAAGACTCAATCGTATATGATATTTTGACGGTATTCCCTATTTTGCTAAAACTAATACTGTCAACCTTTGTATCCAAACTGTTTATGGTAACGTCGTTTAGCAGCAGATTACCGCTGCCGTCCAATACATAGTTATAACTGACCCCGCTTGAAACTAAATTAAGAGAATTTGGGTTTAGAACCGAAGCCGAATCGGCATTGGCTATATCATATGCAAGACGCGAATAAATATAACGTGCATCTTGGTTGAGAGTCGAGGTGCTTTCAGTATCAAGTTTAGAATTAAGAATTGTCACAAAAACATCCACTAGCACCAACATAAAAATTGAGAGTAAGCCTATATAAACAATCAGTTCAACGATTGTGACTCCTTTTTGAAATTTTTTTGTTTTAAGCATGGCTTGTGTCAAATTTTGTTTGTTATGGCGAATAATTAAATGTTACCGTAAATGATTTTGTTACACTTCCGGAATCAAAGACCCTGTACCGCATACACTGCCCCGGATTTATATAACCGCTGCCAATGGAGCCAAGCGGAAGAGGCCCCGAAATAACCGACATAAAATCGCTGTCGGAAAAAGTTACACCGCTACAGCTTCCGCCTATTGCCTGTTTGATAGAGATTTTGTATGACAAATCAGGATCCACCGTCCCCGTAAAACTATTGAAAGCCACATCATGACCGGGGTCAGGAACAGGAAGGGTGGCGGATTCAAACATTCCGTTGCTTCCGTTTCCTCCCCCTCCGGGACCTCCCTCAATTATTTTTAACTCCGCCCCGGCATCCCCAGTTGAAATATACGAATAAGCATGCTGATCTTTCTGAAGAATTGATGAGACTGCATACACACCCGTATCTATATTCAAAAAGTCTGTTCCTTCGGCATGATTGGGACAAAAAGAAACCTGATCGTCTGCAACACTAAAAACCTGGTATTCGTTACCCCCATATCCGACTAGTATTGCTCTGTTGTCCGTAACGATGGCGGTACTATAAGGATCCATCTCACCTGTATCGTATGTTCCCCCATTTGTTATAACGATGGGGTTAACCGGATCGGTAATATTAATAATGAAAAACTCTGGCTTTGCAGTATTCACCGCGGTTGCTAGGTAGGCACGGGTTGCCGACGCATTAATAAAAATGTCGCGCCCCGCACTTGCATCAACGTCTACATTCTTAACATCATCATTGGTCAAATTTGCAGGATGCGAATGGACATCAATAATTTTAAGCTCTCCAGCCGGGTCCGGGTTAGCCACATAAGCATAGAGGCTACTGGGGTCAACTACTACTTTTGCTCCGTTTGCTAAAACCAAGCTGCCTGACGGGGTGGCAGTCCTTCTGTCGGCGCTTATCCCAAAAATGTAAAATTTGTCGGTTGTCACCGCGTAGCCGGTATTGCCCACCACAAAAACACTATTTACATTCTTCATTCCGATTGGCTTATATGATCCAATTACCTGATAAGGAGTGGTGGTTATATCCAATATTTCAACACCGCGGCTATCCGTAGCCAAAAATGCGTAGCGATCATCGCCGACTAGATCATTTACTTTAATCTGGGGCGTTCCGTTGTAATCCCCAAGAATCGTGGCCGTCGGAGGACTATTTCCCATTATCTTAATGTTGCTAAATGCGGGGCCCGAGGAATTTGCCCCTGTTCCTGCCAAAATCCTGTTTCCGTCTAGAGAATCGGCAGTTTCAAAGGCTCGAAGCGAGGTTGGATGTCCCTGACGGTTAAGATCAATGTTTGTCAGAGCTAGAGCGGGCCTGCACCAATCTCCAAAGCCTTGTCCTTGGGGTAGAACCGTCCCCGAATCTGTCAGGGAAGTGTTTCTCCATCTGGCCAAATATATGACCGCTTCAGTGCTTGAGGGAAAAATGTCTCCCCAGCTAATCGTAACAGTAACTTTTTTAAGAGATGGGTCGGGAGGAGTTATGTCTGAAATCACGATGCTTCTTGTAAAATCTCCCACTGTTTCGCTTCCCTCCACAAGGCTCCATTCATTTGCCCCCTGAACCCAATGGTAGGGAACGTCCATTGTAACTGTCGGGCTTGTAATTCTGTCCCAGCCGATATCCCTGACACTTCTGACCGCTTCCTCCCCTTCCCGAAGTAGGCCAACTGCCAAAATTCTTTGCTCCTGGCCGACTCTGCCGCTTCGCGCGGCAATTAACCCGGTAAGAAGCGCAGGGAGCAGGATTCCTGCCAACCCAAAAGCAATCAAAAGTTCCACTATGATTTGGCCTCTACTATTGGTATGTTGCCCCATATTTATTTATTTTTATTTCTTGGATTTGGTTTATCTGGTCATTAACTATCGAGAATATAACAGGGACTGTCTCCCCGTTCCCTGTAGAAAAAGTAATATCTTCTCCCGAGTTGGTAAAACTAAGTCCGGGGTCCAATTCCACCGCATAATAATCGGTTCCGCCCACATAGCTTGACCCGGCAAAAAGAATATAGCTTGTATTTTCGAAGTGGATGCCATACGGCTTTGATCCTATCGGCGTCTCTGCCGAATCATAGCCCACCATAGCCTTGGTTTGCTGGCTGCGCAGGTCTGAGATTAGCCTGTTATAGCTTGTGCTTTGGGAGGCGGAGGAAGGGAGCCTGGTTAAATTAATTGTCGTAAGAGCAAAAAGTACCGTAAGAATTCCTATGGAAACCAAAAGCTCCACTACAGTAAACCCCCACATCAAAAATTTCTTCTCAGTTTTGTCCTCGCACACAGAGCTTTTTGGTGTAGGGGTAAAGCCCTTTTTTTTCATTAGTGAACGGTTCCCACCTGGCTGATCAGGGAATAAATGGGTGCAATTATCGCTATCATCATCGCCCCAACACATACCCCGACGACAACAAGCATAATCGGTTCCAAAAGAGCTGTTAAGGTTTTTAATCTGTTTGTGACTTCATAGTCAAAATATTCAGCTATCTCACTAAGGGACTTATCAAGCGTTCCGGTTTTTTCTCCGGTTTCCACAAGCTTTATCATGATTATCGGAAAATAGCCTTTTCCGCTTCTTAGGCCTTCCGAAAAGGTTTTCCCTCCAAGAATCATATTCTTAGAAGCTTCTATGACTTTTCTGGTTTGACGTCGCATGGCGATATCTTCGGTTAATTCCAAAGCAGCAACTATTGATATACCGGAATTTAAAAGAAGATAAAGGCTTCTGGTAAGTTGGGTTACGTCAATGAGTTTGATGAGATCGCTGACGAGTGGAAGCGAATAAAACATATTTAGAATCAGAGACCTCTTTTGGGTAAATAAATATATTAGGATAAGCACAATTATTCCCACGGCAAAAAGGAGAGGGATAGTATTTTTTACCATAAGATCAGAAATAAATATCAGTATCTTGGTCGGAAGCGGAAGTGTAACTTTAAGGCTTTTAAATACCATGGCAACTTTTGGAATAACAAAAATTAAATTGATAAAAAGAATAATAATAAAAACGGAAACTATAAATATCGGATAAAGAAGAGATGACTTTATTTTGTCACTAAATTCATTCTGCTTTCGCAGGTTTTCTCTAAGATCTTTTAATATCACGTCTAAGGTTCCCGCCGTTTCCGAAGCTCTTACTACGTTAACGGTAACTTTATCAAAAACGTTGGGAAACCGGGCCAGGGTGTAATTCACTTGGTGCCCTTGGGTCAGGTCGTCCCGAAGTGTATCAAGTATTTTTTTCTGATTTCCCTTGGCATCCTCTATGAGATTGCTTACGGCATCGAGAATCGGGATTCCGGCCGAAAGCATCGTGCTAAGATTGCTGATTAAGGCAATCTTTTCGCTCGCTGAAAGTCTTATTCCTTTGTTTTTATCAGGCGTGGCGTTTTCCGGCATATTATTGCAGAGTTTCAACTTTTGTTACCCTTATTATTTCTTCGATTGTTGTCATCCCCGAGGCAATTTTCTCAAGTCCGTCATCAAGCATTGTTTTCATCCCCTCTTTTATCGCTGCCTGAGCGATCACATCAGAGTCAACCCGCTCCGAAATTAGTTTCCTGATTCCCTTTGTTATCTCCAACACTTCAAAAAGCCCGACACGGCCAAGGTACCCGGTTTGTCTACAAATTTTACACCCTTTTCCTTTATGAATGGCAACTTCGTCCTTGCTGCCAAAGTACTTTTGAACGAGCAATTCCGGAAAATGCTTACTAAGTTCGGTAACCGGTATTCTTTCTTCGACTTTACAGGCTGAACAAATCTGTCTGACAAGCCGTTGGGCAATTATTATATTTACCGTTGAGGCCACTAAAAATGGCTCGACCTTCATATCGGTCAAACGCGGGATTGCCGTTGCCGCATCATTTGTGTGAAGAGTTGACAATACCAGATGCCCGGTAAGGGCAGCGTTAACCGCGATACCTGCGGTTTCACTGTCTCTGATTTCTCCAACAAATATGACGTTCGGATCTTGTCTCAAAATCGAGCGCAGCCCGTTGGCGAATGTCAAATTAGTCTTGGCATTCACCTGAACCTGATTTGCTCCCTGAATTCTATACTCTACCGGGTCCTCAATAGTCATGATATTTTTCTCTCGGGTGTTTAAAATTTTCAGGATTGCATAAATTGAGGTAGTTTTACCGCTTCCGGTTGGGCCAGTAGAAAGGATCATTCCGTAAGTTTTATTAAATGCTTTGGTTACTTTTTGCAAATCAGCCGGGTTCATGCCCAGGTCACTTAATGTGTATTCCCTGGCGTGTCCCGAAAGTAGCCGCAAAACCGCTTTTTCGCCTTCGGTAATCGGAATTATCGAAACACGGATGTCCAAATTTTCCTCTTCCAATTTTTCCGTCATTTTCCCGTCCTGCGCGCTTAAGTGCTCATCAGTCCTGAGATTTGATAAAACTTTAATTCTACTGATTATCCGCTCGTGAATCTCGCGAGGAACCCGAAGCACATCCTGTAAAACTCCGTCAATGCGAAACCGGATCAGGGAAGTTTTTTCTTCCGGTTCTATATGGATATCGCTGGCTCTATCCTGATAGGCGGCATTGATCAGGACGTCAACCACTTTGATTATCGGCAAATCCCCTTGATAAAGTGTTGCCTGTTTAACGTATTCTTTCAAAAGTTCATCAATTGTTTTTTGGAGTGCTTTTTTATAAAGCTGGATAGTCCCTTCAACATCGCTGGCACTGGCGTAGTAAGGGGTTACCTTCATCCCGGTTTTTTTGGAAACCAGAGCCAGAATAGTCTGGTTTGAAGGATCGTTTAGGGCTACCTTTACTCCGCTTCCGTCTTTTGCAAAAACAATAGCCTTTTGTTTTCTGGCTACTTTCTCGGGAATTATATGAGCAACGCTCTCAGGGATAGAAACTTTGGAAAGAGATATGACTGGGACTTTGTAATAATCAGCAATAACGGTCGAAATTTGATCTTCGGTAATTACACCGCTTTCAACAAGGGATGCCAAAAGACTTGGAGATTTGGTACTTGCCGCATAATTCTCAGCTTTGGCAATCGTACTTTCATCAAGTAAAAGCAATCCACTTTTTTTGACCAAACCAATTATCTGACTTTCAGTCAGGGGCATATTTCATTGTAACATCAAAAAGAAGATCGGTTCATCCACCACTTCGTCTCATTCGTCTATTTCCAAGGGTCCTCAAGGTCCAATGTACCACTCAAATCCTGAAATATTTTTTCTGCCCGAGAGAAAATCCGCCAACTCCGGATGTCCATTCAGTCTGGAATTTTGCCTCCCGTCATTAATATTGATATAGACCGGTGTCGAGGCGGATCCCAAATAATATACGGAGGGGCCAATTTTAGGCAGATTGAAGCCCGAATATGGTCCGTTTAATATCGCAGCAACTCTGTCGTCAATTATTGCTACAGACGTATATTGCCTCATTGTGTCAACTATCCCCATGTAGGCTTTGATTAATCCGATTGCTATTCTGTTGTCTTTTCTATGACTCATCGAATTTGCAAACTGAGACAATTCGTATGAGGCGCCCAATACGTGCTGCTTCCATGCTCCGTCAATCAATATTTTCGGTTCATTATTAATAGGTAGTCCTATACAATTCGGGATATTAGGAATTAAACGGAGGGATCCAACAACATCACATCCAATTTTTGCCACCAACGGAATGGAATACTGTTCATATTCATCAACATAAAGACCCTGCTCATTCAAATCTGTGGGCAAAATGTAGCTTATTTTGGGATCAAGGTATCTTTCAGTAACAACCTTTAGTCTTCCTTCCTTGTCTTGTTCCGTCTTGGCAATCCCCATTGAAATAAAGTTAGGATCCAAACACTCCTTCACACCAAATAGATTCACTAATCTGTCTGGTTCAGCTTCTTTTTCAATTAGATACATATTTTATGCGCTAACCATTTCTGTTAAGTATATTCTAATGGGTTTTGGGGATGTTTTCACAGGATTTCCCAAAATTATTTCTTTGACAGCCAAGGCCTGGGCTGTACCCAAAAGTTGACTTGCAATATCCGACTGGGCAATGTGTTCAATTTGTCCATTTAAAATGTTCTGAATCATATTTATGGTTCTGATGTCATGGGGCAGCGCCTTAAAAACATCATTGATATTGGCTTCTGAAGCAAAAAAGCTATCTCCGTAAAAGCTTAAGGCATCATCCTTGGTAGCAAATGTGCATTCTTGTTTCCCTATTATAAACTGAGCCGCAATAGCAAGAGGATTAAAATTATCAAAATCTTCCGATGTGATATCTGGCGGTAACCCAAGAAATTGTGTATAGGATGTTATGTCTTTTTCGTGGTAATTGAAAACGTACATTATAATATTGTCACCGAGATCGAGACCTGTGACTAAAGGTTTGCGGTGTTTCTCGCACGCCTGGTGAAGCGCGAAAGTAATTTGGGGCTGCGAGATATCAACCATTTCGATAACCACATCTGAGTCGATAACAAGCCGGTCGACATTCCCAAGAGTTATCCCCTCTTCGACCTTGCTGAGGTTCACCTCCGGATTTATATTTTTTACAATAGACCCCAAGGCGTAAATCTTTGCCGTTCCTTCCTGAGCATCAGCGAAGAGGTACGGAGGGCGTCCGATATTACGCCACTCTACCTTGTCCGGATCTGCCAAAGTGATTTTGCCGAAATTCTTTGTCCCTACTCCAATACGGGCAAGGTGAAGAGCAACGGGGCCACCCGCACCGCATCCGGCAATCAAAATTCGGGATTGCTGCAATTTGGTGAGCTCCACATCCTCAATCAATCCCTCAAAGTTTTTGTATCTTTCTATCTCAGTCATTTTCTTTCTCGGCTGGTGCCATTATAATTGAATGGTAAGAAATGTACTACAAATACCTGCTCATTCTCGTTTTTATACTTAATGTTCTACTTGGCATATTTGTACTACTTCGCGACCACAAAAATCAAATCAACGTATCTTTTTCTTTATTTGTACTAAGTGTCGCAGGTTGGCTATCTATAAATTTTTTGTCTAATCAATTTACGGACTATCCACGAGCATTCATATTCAACAAGTTGATTTTTTTGGAATCTCCCTATATTAGCTTTGCTTTAATTTATTTCTCCCTCGTATTTCCCTATTCGTCCTTTGACATAAAGATCAAGCACCTAATTCTGCTAATTATCCCCGTATTTGTTTCCAATATATTTACCATGCTCAATCTGACAATAACTGGGGTTAATGTTGTGCCCGGGGGTGTTACGGAAGTTACATTCGGTCCCGCAGTTGCGATTTGGGGATTTCAATTTGTTGCGTATATACTGGTTTCTCTATTCCTCCTCGGGAAAAAATATACTATAACAAAAGGCCATCAGCACACTCAAATGCAGTATGTTTTTTTGGGAATTGCCCTTTTGGCCATTTTAGGAACTGTTACCAACTTTGCCATTCCCCTTCTTTACAATAATTTCGACGCCAGCAACTATGGACCCTTCTTGAGCTTATTTGTTCTCGGATTTACAGCTTATGCCATTTTGAAACATAATCTGTTACATATTAAGGTCATAGCAACAGAAGCGGTGGTTGTATTGCTTCTGATAATCCTATTCACAAAACTTTTTATCTACCAATCTACAGGAGAGCTGATCCTGGATACTATAATTATGGGTCTGGTGTCCATCTTTGGAGCGCTCCTTATAAAAAGTGTTTTGGAGGAGATTAAACAAAAGGAAAATCTGGCTTCGTTGAATATTAAACTCCAGGAAATGGATGATCAAAAAGACGAGTTTATTTCAATGGCTTCCCATGATTTGAGAAGCCCGCTTTCAATTATTAAAAACAATCTCTGGTTTGCAGAAAATTCAAAGGAGATTCCTCAAAAAATTAAGGAAAATATTGACGTTGCTGTTTCCTCTAATGAGCATGCCATAAACCTTGTTAATGACATGCTTGATGTCTCAAGAATTGAAATGGGGCGAATAAAAGTGGATTTAGAAAAAATCGATCTTGTCCAAATAGCCAGAGAAATCTATGAGGATTATCTCCTGCAAGCCAAGGACGAAAATATAAACCTGGTCAGTCATGGTATTGAAAAGAACAAAAAGGTTATCGTAAATGCCGATAAGGAAAGACTTGTTCAGGTATTTTCCAATCTAATCGGAAACGCACTTAAATTTACACCCAAGGGAGGGCAAATAACTATAACTCTTAAAACCGACGAAAAAGATGCCGAAGTCACAGTTCAGGACACAGGAATCGGCATAAAAGAAAATGATATACCTAAACTTTTTGCAAAGTTCGTACGACTCAACGATTCACATATTTCTGTTCCCAGCACGATGGGTACAGGTCTGGGTCTTTATATTAGTAAAAAACTGTTAGCGCTTTTTGGAGGAAAAATTTGGGTAGAAAGTAAATATGGGAAAGGTTCTAAATTCATCTTTACCTTACCCGCAATTGAGGCGTCATAGTATAATTGAGAAATGGCAAAGATCTTGATCGTCGAGGACGATAAAGGCACACGCGATATATACTCGTCGGTTCTCGGGCAAGCGGGATATGAAGTTGATGTTGCCGAGAACGGAGAAGCGGGTTTAGCGAAAGCTAAAGAGGGTGGCTATGACTTAATTCTTTTGGACGTGATGCTTCCTAAAATGGATGGTATAGCCCTTCTTGGCGAGCTCAAAAAGACTCCTCCCAAAGCAGGAAACAAAAATATATTTCTCTTGACAAACTTGTCTCATGACCCGATTCTCAAAGAGGCTATAAGTCTTGGTGCTAGGGACGTAATCCTTAAAACTGACATTAACCCGGGAAAGCTGACCGAAAAAGTTAAGAAAATATTAGCAGCCTGAAAATCAATCTTCTATTTGAGAGCGGCGTCAACTGTGGGTTTTATATCGGTGTAGCTATATGCGCCGGCAAAATTGGTTGAATTAACGAAGAAATCCGGGGTTCCCTGGAAACCCAAGGATCTTGCTATCTCTACATCAGATGTTAACCTTTTATCATATTTTCCGCTATCAAGACACTCTTTTAAGAAAACCGGATCAACTGCACTCTTAAGGAAGGTAGCCATATCCCCCGACTTCGTCTTGTCGTTCTTGATTGTGTTGTTCATAAAATCGTATCCGCTGGCGGTCATCAATAGGTCCATGACTGCCCAGAATTTTCCTTTTTCATTAGCACAATAAAGAGACTTTGTTCCCATCTCCCCGTTTCCGTGACCCGGGGAATAAATCCAGATAAAAGAAGCCTTCCCTGCGTCAACCAACTTCCGCATCTCGGCGACAGGAGGAACGTATGTACCGCCATCCTTGACCAATTTAAATTGTGCCCCGGCCTGGGAATTCAATGTGGGATTCAAACCCTCAGCGATTTGGCAATAAGGGCAAGACGGATCGGAAATTTCAACAAAGATAACCTTGCTCGAACTGTCTCCAAACTTAACAAGATCCTTATCAAACAAGCCCTTAATAGTATCCAGAGATACGTTGGGCGCGGACGGTGCAGCTGCCGGTTGGGCAGCCGTGTCCGGTGCTGCTCCGTTTTCTTCAAGGTTTTTTACTCTCTGCCAAAGACTGCCTGAGAAAAAAGAAAGCCCGATTGCAAGGAGTATGAGCACAGGAATACCAAACTGCTGGAGATTTTTGAAGGATTTTAGCTTTAAACGCATGTGTCTATTCTGCACAGAAAAAGTTTATTTGTCAACCCTCCTCTTCCAGATATTTCAAAGCCTCCATGGCAGCAATACACCCCATCCCGGCAGAAACCACGGCTTGTTTATATCTTTTGTCTACAACGTCTCCTGCGGCAAACACACCCTTAACGGATGTGCCGCAATGGTCTGTCTTATATTCTATATACCCTTTTTCATCTCTTTCCAACTTTCCGGCAAAAATATCGCTATCGGGTTTATGCCCTATTGCCACAAAAAGACCATCAACGATTAGTTCTGATGTTTGCCCTGTTTTATTGTTTTTCAAAATCAGTTTCTCTAATTTTCCGCTGCCCACCGCCTCTTCTACTTCGGTATTCCACAAAATCTTTATTTTTGGATCAGATTTAACCTTTTCCTGCATCGCAGCGGAGGCCCTGAATTCCTCGCGTCTGTGGATTATCGTCACTTCCGATGCGTATTTTGTTAACACTGAGGCTTCCTCCATGGCAGAGTCTCCCCCTCCCACAACCGCAACCGTCTTGTCCTTAAAAAACGGTGCGTCGCAGGGGGCGCATGAAGAAACCCCCTTCCCGATCAGTTCTCTGACCCCCGGAGCCGTGAGCCACGCGGTCAATGCTCCTGTTGTAATAATAATTGACCGGCTTTGATAGGTCTTTCCTCCCGCCGTAATTTCAAACGGTTTTTTTGTTAAATCTACCGATTCAACACTAACTTCTTGGAACTGTGCTCCAAACCTTTGCGCCTGAATCCGCATATCCTCCATTAATTTTGGTCCCAGTACACCTTCGGGAAAGCCGGGAAAATTATCAACTGTCGTTGTTAGCATCAACTGCCCTCCCCAAACTTCGCCGCCAAGAATTAAGGTAGAGGCTGCGCCTCGGGTGGTATAAATGGCAGCTGTAAACCCGGCAGGACCCGAACCAATGATAATAGTGTCCCAGGGGCCTTCGGGACTGGTCGGTTTTGGAGCGAAAATCTGAGTGTCCATGATTGTATTTTTAACAAAGACGAAAGAATTCTGACAAAGTCAGAACTCTTTCACCTCACTTTCTTTAACTAACTAAACTGCAGCAGGTGGAGTGCCGGTAGGCGGCATTCCGGTTCCTGCATCTCCTGTTCCCTCAGCCGGCACAACGGGCGGGGCTACTGGCTGCTCTTCAGGAGCCTGCTGAGGCTCGGGGATAGGAGTCATTGTCGGTTCTTCTGGTACCTCTACCGGTTCTACCGGAGGGGTGGTAACTGGTGCCGGAGGTGTCGGTACACCCACATTGGGATCGGCTACCGGGACAGTTGGGTTGACTGGGTTTTGTGTTGGATCCATTAACTAGTCACCCCCTTTTTCATCAATTGC
>Ga0208957_1001009_pt1 | contig 16340 bp, 16 predicted proteins | sample RifOxyA1_FD_184029 | JGI IMG/M metagenome (GOLD analysis project Ga0208957, IMG submission 184029) | Groundwater microbial communities from Rifle, Colorado - Rifle Oxygen_injection A1 (SPAdes) | ecosystem: Environmental > Aquatic > Deep subsurface > Groundwater | place: Rifle, Colorado, United... | reverse complement strand
CCGGAAGGGTGGGGCTCACCAGATGCAGCAGGCGGATCAGGGCGGGGCTCATCTGCGTCCAATCAGCATCATGTCGTGGATGCGCGGGCCGCGCCCTTCGCCGTCGGCACTGTGGCCGTGGGGATGCGCATGGCCGCCGTGACCGCCATAGGCGCCGCGCTCGGGGGCGAACGGCGCCTCGTTCTCTCTGACGTCCAGCCCCAGTCCGAGCACCATCTCGCCCAACACGTGATCGCGCGCAAAGCGCACCAGGCCGGGCTGCAATTCCACTGCCACGTGCCGGTTGCCCAAGTGATACGCCGCGCGCGCCAGCAGCAACGCATCGCCGCTGCGCACTTCCATCACGGCCTCACGGGCGGCAATCACCTCGACGACGCGACCATCGTTGGCGAGCAGGCGGTCGCCTGCGTGCATCACCGCGCCGCGTTCCAGAAACAGGCCGGCCTCTTCGCCACTTTGCAGGCGGGTGCGCAGCCGGCTCTTGCAGCGCAGTTCGAAAGGCAACACCAGACGTTCGGTGGCCGGGGTGTCGGCGGAGGCGCGTTGTTCGATGAGGATCATGATCAGAACAAGAAGTAGCGTTGCGCCATGGGCAGCACGATCGCCGGTTCGCACACCAGCAGTTCGCCGTCTGCGCGCACGGCATAGGTTTCGGGGTCGACGTCGATGACCGGCGTGGCGCCGTTGTGCACCATGTCCCGCTTGTTCACTTTGCGCGTGTCCTTCACCGCCACCAGGGGCTTGGCGAGATTCAGCGCCGCGACCGCCGGGTTCTCCAGCGCGGCCGGCGAAACGAAGGTCACGGCGGTTTTCAGGCCACCGGCAAAGCTGCCGAACATGGGCCGGTAGTGCACCGGCTGCGGCGTGGGAATCGAGGCGTTGGGATCGCCCATGGCGGCCGCGGCGATCATGCCGCCCTTCACGATGAGGCTCGGCTTCACGCCGAAGAAGGCCGGCTTCCACAACACCAGGTCGGCCAGCTTGCCGACCTCGATCGAGCCCACCACATGGCCGATGCCGTGGGTGATGGCCGGATTGATGGTGTATTTGGCGATGTAGCGCTTGACGCGAAAATTATCGTTGCGTGCCGTGTCTTCCTGCAGCGAGCCGCGTTGCAGCTTCATCTTGTGCGCCGCCTGCCAGGTGCGGATGATCACCTCGCCGACCCGCCCCATCGCCTGCGAGTCGGAGCTCATCATCGAGAAGGCGCCGAGGTCGTGCAGGATGTCCTCCGCCGCGATGGTCTCGCGGCGGATGCGCGACTCGGCGAAGGCGATATCCTCGGCGATGGACGCGTCGAGGTGGTGGCACACCATGAGCATGTCGAGGTGCTCGTCGATGGTGTTCACCGTGTAGGGCATGGTCGGGTTGGTGGAACTCGGCAGCACGTTGGGCATGCCCGCCGCCTTGATGATGTCGGGCGCGTGGCCGCCACCGGCGCCTTCGGTGTGGAAGGTGTGGATGGTGCGGCCCTTGAAGGCGTCCAGGGTGGTTTCGACGAAGCCCGATTCGTTGAGCGTGTCGGTGTGGATGGCGACCTGCACGTCCATCTCGTCGGCCACGGCCAAACAATTGTCGATGGCCGCCGGGGTAGTGCCCCAGTCCTCGTGCAGCTTGAGGCCCATGGCTCCGGCCCGCACCTGTTCGCGCAGCGGTTCCGGCTGGCTGACGTTACCCTTGCCGAGAAAACCCAGGTTCATGGGAAAGGCATCCGCCGCCTGCAGCATGCGGTGGATGTGCCACGGCCCCGGCGTGCAAGTGGTGGCGAAGGTGCCGGTGGCCGGGCCGGTGCCGCCGCCCAGCATGGTGGTGACGCCGGACATCAGCGCCTCCTCGATCTGCTGCGGGCAGATGAAATGGATATGGCTGTCGATGCCGCCGGCCGTGACGATCATGCCCTCGCCGGCGATGATTTCGGTGCCGGCGCCGATGGCAATCGTGACGCCCGGCTGCACGTCGGGGTTGCCGGCCTTGCCGATGGCGGAAATGTGCCCGGCCTTGAGCCCGATGTCGGCCTTGACGATGCCGGCCATGGCATCGACGATGAGCGCGTTGGTGATCACCGTGTCGGCGACCTCGGCGGAGACGCGCTGGCTCTGCCCCATGCCGTCGCGGATCACCTTGCCGCCACCGAACTTCACCTCCTCCCCGTAGATCGTGCAGTCCTGCTCCACCTCGATCCACAGCCCGGTGTCGGCAAGCCGGACGCGGTCGCCGACCGTGGGGCCGAACATCTCGGCATAGGCCTGGCGGGAGATTTTCAGAGCCATGCGTTCACCTCGCTGCGCGTGTCGGAAGAATCAGGCCCAGAACAACGAGGCAGCCAATGCGGTCAGGCCGGCGCCGAGCCAGCGGTCGCGCTGGCCACGCTGCAACAGCCGACCCAGCGCCATGCCCATCACCAGCAGCAAGCCTGTAGCCGCAACGAAGCCCACGGCAAACCCCAGCGGCGACGTCGCGGCAGGCAGTTCCGCCCCGTGGGCGATGCCGTGCCAGACCGCGAACGCGGCGGCGACGGACGCTTGCAGCCCCAGGGGCAGGCGACCGGCCAGCAAGACCAGCAGCGCAGCGGCGAGCGCACTGGCGGTAACCGCGGATTCGAGGAACGACGGCAGGAAACCGCCAAGACCGAGCGCCCCGCCGGCCACCATGCCGCCAAGAAAGGCAGCCGGCGTGAGCCAGCGCGTCATCCCGGCATTGCGTGCGGCCCACACGCCAACGGCAAGCATGGCCACCACATGATCCAGCCCGCTGAAGGGATGCATGAAGCCGGACGCCAGCCCGGCGTCGGCATGGCCCGGATGCGCATGGGCCACGGCCGGCAGCAGCAGCGCGGCAAACAGGAAGAGGCGTTGTTTCATGTTGTACTCCTTGATCAGTGGGTGGGTGTCGTCATGCCGCATCAAAGCCTGCCCATGATGCGGGCCTGGAATCCATAGACCGTACGATCGCCGCCGTAGGCCACCAGCTGCACGGTCCGCGTCTGCCCCGGCTCGAAGCGCACCGCTGTGCCGGCAGCGATGTCCAGCCGCATGCCCCGCGCCTGTTCGCGGTCGAACGCCAGCGCGGCATTGGTCTCGTAGAAGTGGTAGTGGGAACCGATCTGGATGGGGCGATCGCCAGTGTTGGCCACCTCCAGAACGACTGTCTGCCGACCGGCATTGAGCTCGATCTCGCCGGGTTCGACGTGCATTTCGCCAGGGATCATGGGGGGCGCCTAGACAATGGGATGATGAACGGTCACGAGCTTGGTGCCGTCCGGGAAAGTGGCTTCCACCTGTATCTCCGGAATCATTTCCGGCACGCCTTCCATGACCTCGTCGCGCGTGAGCAGCGTCGTGCCGTGGCTCATCAGTTCGGCCACGGTGCGGCCGTCGCGCGCCCCTTCCAGGATGCCGGCGGTGATGAAGGCCACCGCCTCCGGGTAGTTGAGTTTGAGGCCGCGCGCCAGGCGCCTCTCCGCCAGCAATCCGGCAGTGAAGATCAGCAGCTTGTCTTTCTCGCGTGGGGTCAGTTCCATGTCAATGCCTTCCTTCAGGTGTTCCAGATGCGCGGGGGGTGTTTCGCGTCCGGTCAGGGCCGGCGGGCAGCAGGGGCACACTGAAGCGCCCTCGCCCTTCTTGACCTGAACATGCAGCAATCCCTATATCCCCTCCGGTCGAGGCGGAAGCAAACACCTACCGGCAACTCGCCGAGAAGGCCGGATCACCGGCCTGCACTTGACCCAAATGACACCCATCAAGCCTGGGGCGATTCAACAATTCTGCCTGGCCCGAGAGCTCGATCATCTCGATGAGACCACGACGTGTTCGCATGCTGAACCCCTATCGGAAACAAAGAGATCCACTTACGGGGACAAAATGCATCAATGATCAAGGCGATGTGCGCAACGCCAGGCTGCGCACATTCAGACAAATCAAAACTGCGCCTGCACCGCGACGTAAAAAGCATTCACGTCACTTGCCCCGGTCACTTTTGTGTTGGTATAGAAACCACTGACCTGGGCGTTGTAGCCGTCGATAATGTAATTGACACCTAGGTCGTACCTCTTGGTATCAATATTGGTGTCAGGGCTGAACTTCTGGTATCGGGCAAAGGGCTGAAACTGTCCCCAACCCACTTTCTGGTCGAAGATGTAGCCAAGGCCAGCAGAATAGGCCTTGCCTTGCTCGCTGAGGAAGACATCGCTCGTATCATAGTTGTAGCCTGCCGCCTCGACCGACAGCGCGCCAGGGCCGACGCCTTTCTTCTCCAGCAGGAAATCAACGCTGTAGGAGGTGTAATCGCCTGTCGCGGTAGTCGAGTAGGCACCATTCTTCTGGGTGCGTCCTGCGATACCGATTGCCAGGATATCCTTGGTGCCCAGATAGTTGCCCGTGCCGTAGTAGCCCGGCTCCGCATCCCAGAAATCGTATTGAAGCCGGCCTGCATACATCAGGCCATCCGATCCCGTGCGTGTGCCCACCGTAACCGGTGCAATCTTGAATTCCGTATTCCCTTCAAACGCGCCGATGGCGTAGCCGAGCTTGCCGCCCAGCAAACTGCCCACGGCAGCGATACCGTCATCACGTCCGATGTATCCGCCGTTGTAACCATATCGCGAAGCGATGCCCGACCAGTAGCCGCCGCCCAACGAGTAGTAAGGGCCTGCCATGTTGGCGCGGTCGCTGGGCGACACAAAACGCCCCGCCCAAATGGTCAGCTCGGGTGCGAGCACGAATTGGACGTTGGCGTCGACAGCTTGAAAGCCTTCTCCGGCGATATCCTTTTCCGTCGTGAACATGCCCTTGATGTGCTTGTTCAAGGATCCCGACAGATAGATGCGGGCACTGTCCAGACTGAAGTCTTGCGAGTACGACGTGCCATCGGGCGCTGCATTTTCAACGCTGCTGAAACTGCCACGCACGCCGAAGCCAACGCTAACCGATTTGTCTTCGCCAAATGTGATCGTGCCACCTGCATGGGCGTTCATCGCCTGCAGCAGTATTCCAGCGGCAACCGCGGCAACCAGTTGGCTTCTCTTGAATTCAAAGCTCATTTCAATTCCTCTCTATGATTAAAAAATCGTCACCGAATCGAAGTGGCCGATCGCTCGGCAGCCACCCGAACCCCATTCGTGCTTCAAACATAAATCGAGGTTAGCGATCGTGTCAGGGGAATGAAATAAGTCATCCTACGTAGTCTGGCTGGGTGACTGACCGGGGAAATGGGTGCTCCTTTTCCGGTGTCGGATGATGAACGCGGAAGCGTCCAGGAGGCGTATTCATGATCGATTTCACCCAAGCCAAAACGCAGTGCAGCGTCTGCGGCCTGATGGTGATGACAGTGCTGTTCAGCGGCTGCGGGGAGTCCTCCTACAAGCGCGGCGCCAACTCGCGCGGCCCCGAAGCCGCAAAACAGTCCTGCCGGGAAATGGGTCCCGACTCCGCCGCGTTCGCGAAATGCATGGCCGACAGCATCTTGACCATTCAGATACTGGTCAAGATGGAATCGCTGAGCCTTGAACTTGAAGCAACGAAGGAAGTGTCATGAGCAGTAAGCGGTACCTGGAAGCATCCAAGGTCGAGGCGATCAAGCAGATGATGGGAATCAGAGTTGCGGAGCCAGCGTTATTGAGGAGAGTTTTTCAACAGAATCCTGCCGTAGCCGACCTTGCGCCGCATGTAAAGCGATTGCTCGCCGCTTGAGCAGTCAATGGACGCAGCCAGGTGCAATCTGGATACTTTTTCTCTAATGCATAGACATGAAGAAGTATGTATTACGCTTGTTAGCCGGACATGGGAATACGCACTTTCTTCATGGCTACAGCTGCGGCGGCCGTGCGGGTCTCCACACCCAGTTTCTCGAAGACGTGCTCCAGGTGCTTGTTCACCGTTCTGTGGCTGCTCTGCAGTATGTCTCCGATATCGCGGTTGGTCTTGCCATAGATCACCCAGTAAAGCACTTCGGCTTCGCGCACCGTGAGGTGAAAGGTCGCAACCAGTGCCGCGATCACGGAGGCGTGGTTCTCTTCCCATAATACGACCAGCCATTCCCCGTCATGTCCCTGCTCCTCCAAGGACTGCAGGCTAGCCAACAACCGCCCGGACTCGCTAACAGCCACCGCCGGCGGGTCTCGCCCCGCTAGATTTGCCTGCCTGGCTTTCTCTAGCCAGGGCACCATAAACTGGTGCGCCTGCTCGCCATTCATATCGAAATACTCGTGAAGCAGCTTGCGTGCCCCGGGGGTTTGCCAGATCAGCCGGCCATCAGGCTCGCGGACGACGACAGTCGCCTGCCCGTAAGCATCGAGGGCTGTACGAGCCTGCCTGATCTGACGAGCGTTTTGCATATGCGCAGCAATGCGCGCCAGCACCTCCTGGGGTTTGATCGGCTTGGTAACGTAGTCGGCAACGCCGTTGGCAAAGGCGGTCACCACATGCTCGGTCTCAGTGAGTCCCGTCATGAAAACAATAGGGATATGTTGGGTGGAGAACTCCGTCTTCAGACGACTGGTCACTTCAAAACCGTCCATGCCGGGCATCAGCGCGTCCAGCAGAATCACGTCGGGCCGGCTAATCCGTGCGAGTTGCAAGGCACTCTCGCCGTTCGTAGCGACCAGGACCGTATAGCCGGCCTCGTCCAAAGCATCATGGAGCAAAGAGAGATTTTCCGGAACATCATCCACGATCAGGACAACATCCCCATTTACATTGTCATGATTTTCCATAGCGATCCTCGGCAAGCCCCTTACGCAAAAAAACCTTCATTGCATCAAATTGGAACTGCTGCGCCAGTTGACGCATCTTGTCGACAAACTCTCCATGCGTACCGTCTATCTTCTCTATTTCGTTCAGCTTGTTATGTATTCCCCGCACATAGCCAAGCTCGATCTGCCTGTCCAGATCAAGCAGACATTCACGGTGCGGATATTGCGTTTGAGCCGGCACGACGGAGATCTCGCCCACGGCCGGGGACGCTTCGTGCGTGATCCATTCCAGCTTCAGATGCCGGCCAATCCATTCCAGCAGATCGTGGATGTTCACCGGCTTGGTAATAAAGTTCTCGCTGACAATGCCCACATCATTTCCCCCTCCTTTTTCAAAGGCATTGGCTGAGATAATCGCGATCTCGCAATCCGTCACTTCATCCCGACGCATTCGCCGTAGGGTCTCCCAGCCGTCAATGCCAGGCATGGCCAGGTCCATGAAAATCAAATGCGGGTTGAAGCGGGGGATCAACTCGAGGCACTCCTGGCCGGATGCAGCCTGTGCCAACTGGAACCCGAGCGGCTCCAGCATGTTTACCAATAAATCCCGGTCATTTTTTTCATTGTCGACGATCAGGATGCGGCGGCGCACGCCTACATAACCGACATACTGGATACGGGAGTCCCCCCTTACGACGGCTGCGGGCTGGTGAGTGTGTGGAAGGAACAGACGTATCCGGAAGCGACAGCCCTCACCCAGTCCACTCTCCACAGTAAGCTCCCCGCCCATCAGATCGGTCAGCATCTTGGCAATCGTGAGTCCCAGGCCGGTACCTCCGGTGGTACCGATGTGTGTCGCGCTACCGCGGACGAACGGCTCGAAGATTCGTTCCAGTTCCTCCTGGGTAATGCCGGGACCGGTGTCCTCAATTTCGAATGTCGCGATCTCGCCCTGGTATTTGAGGCGAAAGACCACCCCACCCTGGGCCGTAAATTTCACCGCATTGCCCAGGATGTTGATCAGAATCTGTCGCAATCTGCCCGCATCCGCGCGAACCAGTTCCGGGAGTTCAGCCGCCAGCTCGTAGCGAAAATCGATACCCTTGTTGCGCGCCTGGAGCTCGAACATGCTAACGATCTGCTGTACGAAGTCCGGGAAATGCAGGGGCTTGATTGCCAGACTCACCTTGCCGCCCTCTATGCGAGCTATGTCCAAGGTTCCCTCAATCAAGGACAACAAGTGGTCACCGCTTCTCCGGATCACGCGGATTGCCTGACGCCGATTGGCCGGGATGGCATCATCCCCATCGAGTATCTGGGCATAGCCGAGAATGCTGTTCAGCGGCGTGCGTAATTCATGGCTGATAGCCATGACATAACGGCTTTTCGCCCGATTGGCCTGATCGGCAGCCAATCTCGCGCTCTGCAGCAATTGGTCCGTACGTTGATGGGAATCGATTTCCTGCAGCAGGAGCTGGGTCTGATGGTTGGCCTCTTCCTGGGCAACTTTTCGACTCTTGTTGGAAAGCACCATCCACCATGCGATCACGCCCGATATCAGAAGCAGTCCTGCCGCGATATGCATGAAAACATCGCGCAAATGGGGCAACAGCATCGCGTTGCCTGCGTTCAGAGACACACTCTCCTGGTAATACAGCATGCCGAACGACAAGCCGAGGAAAGAAATGAATCCGGCCATCAATAGCACATACTGGCCCAGTCCGGCCGCCAGGTAAGGCCTCAGGGAACTCGGCAAGACTTGCCCCAGCAGCCCTGTCCATTGTTCGGATAGGCGCGCCTTCTGCGGTTTGCACATGTCCTGACACCGCGCATCCAGCGTGCAGCACAACGAGCAGATGTTGCCCTTGTACGCCGGGCACGTGGACATGTCTTCAGCCTCGAAATCGGTACTGCAGATACAGCATGTATGCACTCTGGCACCGGGGGTTGTACTAAGCACCCCGGGCTGGCGGGCAATGTAATAACGCCCGCTGGTGATCCATGCGAAAAGCGGCGACAGGACGAGCGGCAAGCCGATGGAAATGAAGATGGCAAACGGCTGCGCCTCCTGGCCGAACAGTCCCAGATAAACCGATATCGACAGCGCGGATGCGATACCCATCGAACCGAAACCTACCGGATTGACATCGTAGAGATAGGCACGGCGGAATTCGACGCCGCGGGGAGACAAGCCAAGCGGTTTGTTTATCACCAGATCCGCCACCACTGACATCATCCAGGCCACCGCCACGTTGGAATACAGGCCCAGCACCCGCCCCATCACCTGCAGGAGGTCCAACTCCATGAGCATGAGTGCAATCAGCGTATTGAACACGACCCAGACTACCCGCCCCGGGTGGCTGTGGGTCAGGCGGGAGAAGAAGTTCGACCATGCCAGCGACCCGGCATAGGCGTTGGTGACGTTGATCTTCAGCTGCGAAACGATCACGAATGTTGCGGTTGCAGCCACGGCCCAGCCCATGTCGGGAAACACATAACTGCTGTAGGCCGCAAGATACATCTGGTTCGGATCCACCGCGAGGTCTTCCGGCACGCCATGCCGGATCGCCAGATATGCCAGCACGATCCCGCCCAGCATCTTCACGACACTCAGCAGCAGCCATCCCGTTCCCCCAACCAGAACGCCGACCAGCCAGCGACGCCGGTTCTGCATGGTGCGTTCCGGCATGAAGCGGAGGTAATCCGCCTGTTCACCCATCTGCGCAATGATTGCCATCGCCACGGTCACACCTGCGCTGAACAGGCGGATATCGAAACCGCTCCCGCCATGGCCGCTGTAACCGAACAGCCCCGCCATATCCTGAGGCCGGTACACCAGCAGAAAGATGTAGGGCAGGAACAGCATGCCCAGCCAGATGGGCTGAGTCAGCGTCTGTAGCCGGCTGATTGCCGTAATCCCTCGCGTTACGAGAGGAATCACCACAACGGCACAGATCAGGTAGCCCCATACAAGTGGAATATTGAAGGCAAGGTTCAGCGCAGAAGCCATGATGGCCGCTTCGAGCGCGAAGAAAATAAAAGTAAACGCGGCGTAAATCAGCGAGGTGATCGTGGAACCCAGATACCCGAAACCGGAACCGCGAGTCAGGAGGTCCATGTCAAGGCCGTATATGGCCGAGTAACGACTCAGGGGAAGGCTTGCCAGAAAAATAATCAGCCCGGCGGCAAGAATGGCGAGAGCCGCATTGACAAAACCGCAAGCGACCAGAAGTGTGGCGCCTATCGCCTCCAGCACCAGGAAAGAGGCGGAACTGAAGGCGGTGTTGGCAACTTGCCATTCCGACCACTTGCGATAGCTGCGGGGAGTGAAGCGCAGTGCATAATCTTCCAGGGTTTCATTGGAGACCCAGGTGTTGTAATCCCTGCGTACTTTGAATACGTTCTGAACGGCGTTGTCCTTGCCAACTAGGCTGTCGTCTTTCACATGCATCTAACCTGCGCTTATCGAATGTCTGCCGCCGCGACCCATAACATGGCTTTGTTTTGTCATCGCGCGCCCCGTCCATGACAGCGGCCGAGATAAACGCAACCATCCCCAAGTAGTTGCGCTCGTACCACACTCCTTGCGCCTTTCGGCAAGCAGGGCGGCAGTAAAAATGGGCAGCCTGCCTTTCTCGCGGGACGTCGGTATCATTCTTCCTCCATCAAGTCTTCCAAATTCGCGGCTCCACCGCCTTCCGGCCAAGCATGGCTGGCCTCAACAGCCGCCATAGTGCAATCATCCAGGCCTTGGCAGCTTCGGAGGAGTGCCCGAGGTAGCGCGCGACCAGAACATCGGCGTCCGGCAGCAGCGTCAGCCCGCAGAGCGCCCGGTCTTCTGCCGGTCTCTGCTGTCTGCAGGCTGCCAGAACTGCAGCGTCGAGGCCTTCTCCCGTCGCCAGCAGCGTCGCGCTCACGCTATATCCGGCAAACCCGGCAGCGGACTGCAGCAGCCTCGATCCGCCCTCCAGCATGCCGCGCTCCAGCCATATGGGCCTGCCTTCACGCTCGACTCGGGTCGACAGGCGTATCGCCCCGGAACAGAAGCTTTCGCCGGATGCGCGCCGCCCCAGACACAGGGTTTCCCATCCGATGAAGCCGGCTTTTTCAGCAAGCGAAACTCGCGTCTGCATGCTCGCCAAAGCGCCATCGAAAACGATGGTTTCCTGGGGCAGCCATTCCAGCACGCCTCCTGCACCCACTTCGAAGTTCAGCCGCTGGGATGCCCAGGGGGCCGCACTTCGATACCACTTCCCGGCGCCCGGGGTCGTCAGCAGGGCATGGGCATCACTTGTTGCCGTTGCGGTGATCGCCAGCGCATCGCCGCCTGCGATACCTGCCGGAGGGTGCAACAACAGCGTGTGGCACACCTCGGCGCCCTCGGGATAAAACGGCTTCTGTACCCGCAGCGGACCCAGGTGGACCCTGTGCGCCAAAATCGTGGCGTCCGCCCTGCGCCTGAACTCCAGATCCAAACTGGCCAGCCATCCGGCCTTGGCCCACTCATTACAAGCAAGCATCGGACCACCACCCGGGTGGCCCGTGCAATTGATGGATTCGGCTATACAGCTCACCCAACTGGACTAACGGTGACGCACCGTATTGGGGTTCGGTATCCCCGGAATGGGGCATTCTTCGGTCCCGACCATCGGACGCGTAAACTGCTCGACCATCTTTTGCGTGCCTTCGGGATCGGTCGTCCATTTCTCATAAAATTCAAACGGGCAGGCTGGCACTCCCTTGTCGCCATCCCCCGAATTGATCAACCCGGTGTAGCCGCGATGCAACAGCTTGAACAGGTGGTTTTCGGACTGGGCATTCTTGCGGAAGTCGCGGATCAGGCTCTTGGACAATGCGGCATACTGGATGCCCATTTCCTCTTCGCCGCACTCGCCCAGCGTGCGGCCGTCGAAACCGATCACCGCCGAGTGCCCGAAATACGAGTACACGCCGTCAAAACCGGCTGCGTTGGCTACCGCAACATAAGTGTTGTTGGCAAATGCCATGGCCTTGGAGATCAGTATCTGCTGCTCCTTGGCTGGGTACATATAGCCCTGGCAGCGCACGATCAGCTCCGCGCCCCTCATGGCGCAGTCGCGCCAGATTTCGGGATAGTTGCCATCGTCGCAAATGATCAGGCTGACCTTCAGGCCCTTGGGACCTTCCGAGACATAGGTGCAGTTGCCGGGATACCAGCCCTCGATCGGCACCCACGGCATGATCTTGCGATATTTCTGCACGATCTCGCCCTTGTCGTTCATCAGGATGAGCGTGTTGTACGGCGCCTTGTTCGGATGTTCCTCATGCCGCTCCCCGGTCAGCGAGAACACGCCCCATACCTTGGCGTTGCGGCAAGCCTCGGCGAAGATCTCAGTCTCCTCGCCCGGTACGGCCGAAGCGGTTTCGTACATCTCTTTGCTGTCGTACATGATCCCGTGCGTGCTGTACTCGGGGAAGATCACCAGATCGAGGCCCGGCAGGCCGACCTTCATGCCCTCGATCATGCGCGCGATGGCACGGGCATTCTCCAGCACCTCGGCCTTGGTATGCAGCCGCGGCATCTTGTAGTTGACGACAGCAACGCCAACTGTGTCGTTGCTGCTGGAAATATCACCGTGAATCATTTCTATCCTTTCTGGAACGCTTGGTTAGTGACTGATCATCCATGGCCGCCTGTTGGCGAACGACTTCGTCGCAGGCGGCTGCGAACCGCTCACTGCACGGCTGGATGATTTATGCCCGCAGCAGCTGCAGCCGCGCGGATGCTGCGAAGACGACTTCGGCTCGTGGCGGGCGCGTTCGTTGGTCTCCATGGCGCGCCGCGTATCCCTGGCCATGGTCGGCAACGACGGCATGGCAAGCATCACCCGCCCCGCCGCCAGGCCGCAGTGGGGACACACCGCCGGGGCATCACGGTTCTCCATGCGGCGCATCACCTCGAATGTCCCGCAGTCGGGGCAGTGATAGTCGTAAACCGGCATGGTCTTATTCCTTGTCCTGCGACAGCGGCATGTCGATTGAGCCGTCGAGATATTTCACCGGACCGGCCGCGCTCGGGTTGATGTCGAAGTCGAAGATCTGCGTCGGCAGCCACAATGTGGCGCAAGCGTTCGGAATATCGACTACGCCGCTGATGTGCCCCTGCACGGGCGCCGTACCCAGGATCGAGTATGCCTGCGCGCCCGAGTAGCCGAATTTCTTCAGATATTCGATCGCGTTCAGGCAGGCCTGGCGGTACGCCACGTTGACATCCAGGTAATGTTGCTTGCCCTGCTCGTCGACCGACACGCCCTCGAAAATCAGGTAGTCGTTGTAGCTCGGGGTGATCGGGCTTGGCTTGAAGATCGGGTTCTTGATGCCGTACTTCGCCATCCCACCCTTCAGGAGCGACACGCGCATGTGCACCCAGCCGGCCATCTCGATCGCGCCGCAAAAGGTGATCTCGCCGTCGCCCTGGCTGAAGTGCAGGTCGCCCACGCTCAGGCCGGCACCTTCCACGTAGACCGGAAAGTAGACCTTGGCGCCGCGCGAGAGGTCCTTGATGTCGCAGTTGCCGCCGTGTTCGCGGCCGGGTACGGTGCGGGCGCCCTCGGCCGCCGCCTTGGCCTTGGCGTCACCCTGCATCTTGCCCATGTGCGCGGTAGGTGCAAAGGGCGGGTTGGCCAGCCCGCCGGTCGGGTTGGAATCGATCAGTTCCTGTTCGCGCTTGTTCCACTCGGCCAGCATCTTCGCGTCAGGCAGACAGCCGATCAGCCCGGGGTGGATCAGACCGGCGTAGCTGATGCCGGGCACGTGGCGCGATCGCGTGAACATGCCCTCGATGTCCCAGATCGACTTCTGCGCCAGCGGGAAGTGCTCGGTCAGGAAGCCGCCGCCGTTTTTCTTGCTGAAGAAACCGTTGAACCCCCACAGGCTGTCCTGCTTTGCGCCGATGTCCAGCAACTCCACCACCAGCAGATCGCCGGGCTCGGCGCCTTTCACGCCGACCGGGCCCGACAGGAAGTGCACCGTCGTCAGGTCGACGTCGCGTACGTCGTCGGCGCTGTCGTTGTTCTTGATGTAACCACCGGTCCAGTCGTAGGTCTCGAGGATGAAATCGTCGCCCGGATTGACCCAGCAGGTCATGGGAATGTCGGGATGCCAGCGGTTGTGGATCTTTTCGTTGTCATACGGGGACTGCTCCAGATCAACCTTGATAAGTGTGTCAGCCATGAAATTTCTCCTTGTGTTAGGAATTGGGTCAGCGCCAGGTTTGGGTCAAATCAATTTTTAAATTGACAGATATCGGCTAATGGTTTTTTCGTCGACATTCGCGCGCTTGTCTTCGTAAACGAACTTGCCTTTATCGATCACGAAAAAGCGGTCGGCGATATCCAGCGTAAAACTGAGTACCTGCTCGGACACCACGATGGTGAGATCACGCAAGCCCCGGATCTCCTTCAGGCTCTTTGCGATGTCCTTGATGATGGATGGCTGGATACCTTCGGTCGGCTCGTCGAGCAGCAACACCTTGGGATTGGTGGCCAGCGCCCGTGCGATTGCCAATTGCTGCTGTTGCCCGCCGGACAGGTTTCCCCCCTTGCGTGCCCGCATGTCGAACAACACGGGGAAAAGTGCGTACAACTCTTCCGGCACGACACCCTGCGCGGAACGCGGAAGCCCGGTCTGGATATTTTCGACAACGGTCATGTTGGAAAAAATCATCCGCCCCTGGGGCACATACGCCAGACCTTGCTGAACGCGCTGATGCGATTCAAGGCCGTCCAGTTTGTTTCCGTCCACGGAAATGCTGCCGCGGGTAGCTGGAATGACTCCCATCAACGTCTTGAAAAGCGTGGTCTTGCCCATGCCGTTGCGACCCATCACCGCAACAATTTCCTTTTTTTCGACCTCGAGGTTCAAATCGTGTATCACATGACTCTGGCCATAGCCCGAGTCGACCCCGTTGACGCTAAACATGCTGTTTGACATGGAATTTCCTCAGTGCCCGAGATAGACTTCAATGACTTTGGGGTTGCTTTGCACCGCGTCCATATTCCCTTCCGCCAGCAGCTTGCCCTGGTGCAATACCGTCACCTTGTGTGCGATGCGCTTGACGAATTCCATATCGTGTTCAATCACGATCACCGACCGTCCCTGCGATATTCTGTTCAGTAGCTCGGCGGTCTTTTCGCGTTCGGAAACACTCATTCCTGCCACCGGCTCATCCAGCATCAGCAACTCCGGGTCCTGTATCAGCAGCATCCCGATTTCCAGCCACTGCTTCTGCCCGTGGCTGAGTAGCCCCGCCTGAACTTCCAGTTGGTCGGACAGGAAAATCATCTCGGCGATTTCCATGATCCGGTCAACAACGTCCTGGGTACGTGCAAACACCAATGACCCGAAAACGCCGCGCCCGCGGGGAAAGGAAATCTCAAGGTTTTCCAGGACCGACAGATTTTCATAGATGGATGGCGTCTGAAATTTCCGGCCGACACCCACCTGCACAATCTTGTATTCCGGGTACTTCGTGAGCTCGATGTCCTTGAACTTGATGGAGCCGCTGGTCGCCTTTGTTCTCCCGCAAATGAGATCCAGGACCGTGGTTTTTCCGGCGCCATTGGGCCCGATGATCACGCGCAACTCGTTCTTTTCCACATACAGGTTCAGTTTGTCCACCGCCTTGAACCCATCGAAGGAAACCGTCAAATCCTCAACAGCCAATACGAGTTCATTGCTCATTTCTGGACTCCCGCCTTAACTGGGTTCAACTTCCTGAGCAGGCCTCTTTCCCTGAGCTTTGCCAGAGCCTTCTCCAGCCGTCCCTTCAAATAGGTGTCGTACAGGCCAGCCAGGCCATTGGGGAAGACCATGACGACGCCGATAAAAAGCGCGCCCATCAGGAATAGCCAGAGCGAGGGGAACGATTCCGAGAAAGCCGTTTTCCCGTAGTTCACCAGCAGCGTTCCGTAGACCGCCCCGATCAGCGACATGCGTCCGCCGATTGCCGCGAAGATCACCATTTCGATCGACGGCACAATGCCGATGATCGAGGGCGACATGAAACCGACCTGCAAGGTAAACATTGCCCCGCCTATGGCGGAGATTGCCGCGCCCAGGCTGAACGTGAAGATCTTGAAATTGGCCACGTCATAGCCCGAGAACCTGACCCTGTCCTCCTTGTCGCGCATCGCAAGCAGCAGGCGGCCCAGCTTGGATGACAGGACAAACTTGCACAGCACGATTGCGCCGATCAGCAAGGCGCCGTTGAGGTAGTACAGGATGTATTTCGCTGAATTTGTATTGATGTTCCAGCCGTGCAGCGTCTTGAGGTCGGTAATGCCGTTGATGCCGCCGGTCATGCCTTGCTGCCCGACGACCAGAATCGTCAGAATTGCCGCAATGGCCTGCGTGATGATCGAAAAATACACGCCGCCGACACGCCGCTTGAACATTGCCGCACCAATTACATAGGCAACCAGGGATGGCAGCACGATGACTGCAATCAGCGTGAATGTCAGGCTATGGAACGGCTCCCACAGCAGCGGCAGGCTCGTCACCTGGTTCCAGTCCATGAAATCCGGGATGCCGGGCGTGGTCTGACGGGCCGTGCTCACCGGATCGGAAGCCTCCAGTTTCAGGAACATGGCCATGCAATAGCCGCCGATCCCGA
>Ga0208957_1001008_pt1 | contig 16343 bp, 38 predicted proteins | sample RifOxyA1_FD_184029 | JGI IMG/M metagenome (GOLD analysis project Ga0208957, IMG submission 184029) | Groundwater microbial communities from Rifle, Colorado - Rifle Oxygen_injection A1 (SPAdes) | ecosystem: Environmental > Aquatic > Deep subsurface > Groundwater | place: Rifle, Colorado, United... | reverse complement strand
CCTTCTCCGCCTGCTCGGCGCACCCCGCCAGGAGCGCCACCATGGCCACGATTGCCAGCATTCTCATCTTTACCTCCTCCCTCTCTGCTTCATCGCGTCTTCGATCATCTGCATCATGCCCGTTGCTAGTGGCGCCTCTCGCTTCGCCTCCTCACGCGTCGCATACCACTCCGCCTCGCGCAAATCGCAGCACCACTCAGCGCCATCCCACCAATCGCCGCCAACCTTCACGGCCCAGAAAGTCTTCATGCGCGCCTGCCCTCCACCAGTTGCACCACGTCGTCTACCGACCATATCACTACCAGCCGGTGCCCATGACCATGCGCTCGACACCATGCGGCGAAACGACGTTGACTCTCGCTCAAAACTCCCTTCTTCTCTGCCTTGGCCTCGATGAAATACACTATGCCTATCGGGGACAGCGCGACGATATCGTACCAGCCAGCATCCGCCAGATGCATCCTGCCTCCACGCGCCGTGCCGGCCTGAAGCCGAGTCGCCTGCCATCCCGCCTGGCGTAGCGTCGCAAGCGCGATAGGCACGAGACCCGCGTCAGCCCTCATCCTTCCCTCCCTCTCTCCACAATGCGCTGCACTGTGCTGCGGTGCAATCCCGTCACCGTGGCGATACGCGCCAGACTGTCGCCCTTTGCCTGCAATCGCAGGACCCGCCACCGCAGCGCCTCGGGAACCCGCAGGTGCTTCTGCTTCGGCTTCGCCGGCGGATGCCGCTTCTGCCATGCGAGGAAGGCTGCCTCGCTCTCCCGGTCCATCGCGTCGGCCATGCGTGCGAGAGCGTCGGATTCCGAAAACTCCTCGGGCTCAGGCATAGGGCGCATGAGACGCCGGTGTCGCCCCGGATCGTCCAGCACGTCCCGGTAGGCGGTCATACCGCCACCTTCTTCGCGTGCGCCTTCATCGCCTTACGAATCGCCTTGAGTACCGTTGCCTTCGGCTTGGAGTTGAGCAGAATGAGCGCATCCTTGCGTGCATCCTTGCACGAGCTCATCCGCTCGCCCAGCCCGTATCCGCTATCTCGATGCGATACGCCGTAGCCTCCGTATTCTCGAGTGTGTATCACGAATATCTCGCTCTCCCAGTCGAACTCCTCCAGGTACGGAGTTTCCACTAGCCCCGTACGCGTGGACATCATGAACGTCTGCTGCTTGCTCATGGCTTCCGCTCCTTCGTTTTCATATCCGCGCCGCATTCAAGGCACATGCTCCCCGTATGCCGTTGTTCCCGTTTGCACGACGGACAGAAGCGCATCCCGACTTGGCGAGTAGGTGTGGCACCACCCTTGCCCCGCGTCTTGTCCCGCCGCTCGAGCGCCGCTTGTATGCCCCAGGATCGGAGTGCACCAGCGTCAGACTTGTAGTGCTTGCCTTTCTCGAGCTTGTAGGCGTCAAGCAGTTCGATAGCCAGCGTAACTACATCCGACCCGTACTGCTTGGATAGCGCTTCGTGCTCCTCCTCGGTCAATTCAACATGTGGTGCATACGTGCGCTTGGCGCTCTGTTTAATTCCCTTAGTTCCTTTAGTTAATTCATTAGTTAATTCATTGGTCGGCAGCATTCCGGTACCGTTCCCGGAACCTTCCGGTATGGGTCCAGGAATGACACTCGGGCGAGCATGATTGACCGTCTGATAATCGTCCCACCGTTCGAGCTGGTAGTAGCGCGAGCCGTTCACCTCGTAGAACACGACGCGCATGTACTGAGCTACCGTCTCGCACAGAGCGGTTATTTGCTCGTCGCTTAGGTTGTCGCCCGGGAATACTTTCGCCTTGAGCGCCCGTAACTCGGCGTTCCCACGGCCCTCGTCGTCGGCGTGGGAGATCAGGCCGATGAAGAGCAGGCGCGCCTCGGGTGCGAGTGTGAGGAAGCCGTCATCGGTCCAGATGCCAGGGTCCAGCATACGCTTACGGCTCATGGCACAACCTTGTATAATCCGTCCTCGGCCGTGGTGGGTGGCCGGATAGCCGGTACCTTCCGGGAACCGGCTAACGGCCCCGCTTCAGCCGTCGCGGCTACCTTGAGGCCGGTCTCTATGGTGTCAATGCTTTGGAGCATCCGGTCGCACTTGCCGAGATCGGCGAGCACTTGATCTTTCGTCACTCACGCCCCCGAATGCCGAAGGCCCCATGTACGACTTGCGGGAGTGAACCGCGCCGGGGGTACACACCGGCTGTCATACATGGGGCCTTCGCCACTTGTACCCTCTCGCCACAGCCCGGGTCACTACTCCCGAGCTTCTGTCCACACTGTAACACAACCACCTCCGTCCGTCAAGCCCTACCGCGCCACGCGCCGGCGCCGCACCTTCGGGAACTTCTCCACCCACTCATCCTCGGGCTCACCGAGGAACCGTTCCACGTCCGCCGCTCGCCGAGTCGGGAACACTTTCGCTCCCGCCTTCCCACAATACAGGCCATCGTCGCCAACATAGCAGAGCTTCCCATCGTCGCCGCGCGCCCGTACCACCCAACCTTGCTTCCTCGCCATGACTCCTCCTATGGGACGCGCGGGGTCGTGAGCCCCGGGCCACGCGCCGGCCGTCGCCAGTGTGGCTGCTAAATTCAGCTCGCGCCTATGTTCACTTGCGCCTCGCGTCCGTCCACTGCCGGTCTTTCCCGACTGCCACCGACTTACAGTCACTCGCAGCGGCCGTCGGGCCTCCGCTGGGCCGGTCTCTCCCAGGCTCGTCACCGCAACCCTGGTTGAACCGTAGCGGTTCCGGCATTACCGCATCTCCAGGCAGATGGCCGACCGTCTGAGGCTACTCAGGTCGGCGTGGTCCTACGTCGCCTCACCGAAGGAAGAGCCAGCGATGGGAGTCGAACCCATGCCCGCCGGATACAGGCCGGCGACGCTACCGTTACGCCAAGCTGGCATGCGGGCCGGCCCTCTCGAGCCGGCCCAAGACTCTATCAGGGGGCTTTTGCGTCTCACACAGGATGCCCCCCGTTTGAAAGAACCATGGGCTTGCAGGCTTCCGCCTGGCCCCCACCGTACGCCAACGGCGCACGGCTGCCGGTGACCAACCCGGCTTTGTTCCAGCCGCACGGGAAGGTTCCTTTCCGCCCACATGATGGTCAGCCAGGAGAGCCACCAAATCTATCCCCCGCACTATCGGCGGGCGGTTAACCATTGTTTTACTCCCGCCAGCATCCTACGCCACGGCTCCCACAACACCATGCGCACCGCACGCCAGTGCCCGGCTACCGCTTCGTCCCACGTCCGGTATTGCCACTGACTCTCGTCAAGCGGCCCGCCAAACACCATCGTCTCGAACAGTACCGGCCGTCTGTCTACCCAGTCCCAGTTGTGGTCGAGCACAAGGAAAATGGTGGACACCGAGACACCGAACAAGCCCGTCCATCTGACACGACGAGCCGCCTCGCTCCAGTCGGCTTCTGTCACCAGCGCCACCGGATGCGGTATCTTGCGCTCATCCAGCCGATAGTACATCGGCATACCTGTTACCATCGCCTCAGCCTCCCCAAGCGGGCAGTATGTCGCATCACCCACTGCCACACCCTGGCCGCCTCCCGGTAGGCACGGTCGCACAGATACGTGCCGGCCAGCATGATGGCCCCAAGCGCTACGGACGCCACAGCCAGATGCCCCAGGGCGGTCATTCCTCCACCTCGTAAGTCGCGGTCACCCGCACGATGCGGTCTCCCTTGCAAGATGATAATTTGGCATCCTTCAAGGCTGGCCACGTATTGAGCCAACTCAGATTACCACGTGTATAGACCGACGCGCGCCATCGTCCGTCCGGCGTCCGTATCGCCCAAAGCTTTTCGGTGTAGGTCATGACTCCTCCGTAGTGCTACCTGCGGGTACCCGCACGTTGCCTTCCTCCACGGCTCCCCCCGTAGCTTGATTCCGTTTACCAACATGCGCCTCTTTGGCGTACCTGTGCAGATATTGCCTCACGGCTATGAGTGCCAGACTGCCAACGGTACGGCCAGTATTCGTTGCAAACTCGCGGAACTGCCGCGCCTCCTCGCCGTCGGTACAAAAACAGAAACGTTGCTTAGGCATGCCCGTTTCCCCCGGGTGCGTGCTGTTCTCTTAGAAATTTCACTACCTCTTGAACCTCCTCAACGGATAGGTCAAACCATTCACCCTTGACTCTTCGGTCTCCAGGGTGGCCGAGCCGAAAGAGCCGCACGCGCTGAGCGCCGAGGTAGGCAAGGCGGATCTCGGTCATGGCTTCGGTCTCTTTCTCTTGGGTTCCCACCGCGTACAACCCCAAAGTCCGTCTTCTTTTGGCCCACACATGATACCTTGGCCGCAGAGGTCTATCTCCCGCCGCTCTTCGCCTGGAAAATGGCGGCACGTCTCGCATCGTACCCGTTCCCGCATCCAGGCCATGAGTATGTCGTCCCCCAGCTTGCGCGTCTCGGCGGTCAATCGCTCTGTGATCGCCTGTAGCACCTCTTCCAGCTTCATGACTCCTCCCTCAGTACGATGTTGAGAAACGCAGCCACTTCATGACTTTCCTCTATCAACATCGCGCATTCCTCGATCGTCGCGTCCGCCTCCGATTTCGGCACCGCATAGCCAAAGCGCGACGTACGAAAAGGGTAGCCGCGCTTCCGCGCCCGCCGCTTGATCTCCCGCTTCACCACGTCGAAGTCCTCGCCAGTCTCCTGCGCGATCTGCTGGACATGTCCGTTCAGATGCCGGTTCTGACTCCGCGGTCCCGTTGTCCTCGGTCGGCGCATAAGTCCAGGTAGGCACTGTCCGCACGTAGGACAACGGGACCGTTCCACGTTAATCCTCCTCTCGATGCTTGGCGCTGTGACACACTACGCACAACCACTTCACAACTAACGGCTTAGAGTAGTCGGCATGATGGCCATGTAGCCGCGTTGCTCTGCCGCACCTTTCGCACTGCCGGGCTTTCACTAAAAAGGAATCGTGTCGTCATCAAACGACGGTTCGGGTTGCGCCCCGGCTTCCGCCGTCGCTACGCCGAGTAGCGTCTGTATCCACTTCGGCATGTACTCCCGCGGCGTTTCTACCGCAAGCTTCTCCGCGCCTTTCGCAAGCGGCATGATCGCGGCGATGCCGGTCCACGTCTTCCCGGCTTTGGTTGTCTGCGCCACAAGGTTGAGCATGCATGGTGCACCGATCACCTTCTCCAGATCGAAGCCTCCAAGCTCCTCGGCCGTGAACGGCCTCCCGCGCCATGACTCCAGGTCTTTGCGCAGATTGGCTTTTTCGTTGAGCGAGGCAGTGTAAGTCTTTGTTACCACAAACCGCTTGCCCGCCCACTCACCTTCTGTCTTTCGCTCGCCGATCTCCCATCCAAGCACGATCTTGTGTGCCTGGCCTTGTCCCTGGAAGCCGGGCTGCAGCCCGAGATCCCATAGGGAACAGCACACTGCCGGGAATACACCGGTCGGGATAGCCTCAAAGCTTCCCCCGGTATCCGTTACAATAAGTGCCATGTTTCTCCTCCTCAGAAAAGCTCGGCGGTCTCGTCCGCCGGCACGTCTACCATGTCCTCCGGCTCGATGCGTTCCATGCCGGACAGCATCGTCTCCAAGCGTCCGCGAAGCTCGCCCAGCGCAAAGGCATATGCCTCCAGAAGTGTTACGCCTGATCGCGCCTTCACCGGCGCGTTGTCTCGCACCACTGCCAGAAGCGCCTCCCGCTGCTCATCCGTCATTCGCCAGTATTTCATTCGTGCCATACCTCAGCCTTGCCAACCATTGCGATTTGCTCCAGTCGTAGACGATTGTAGGCTACGCTCGGTGCCGCACTGCCATCGTTCGATTGCGGTATCAGTACACCCGCCTGTACGCCCCATTGCTTCACTTCGTCTACGACAAGGAGACACGGATACCATGGGTGCGTCTTGTCGATGATCTGCACGACATCCCCTTTCTCCATCAATATCCCCCTCCAATCCATACGGCTCGGTACACGTCCCACGCCCGCCGGCCCGCCCGCTCCCGGAGCTCCGCTGTCGATAACAAGCCCGTGCCGTGCGAGCTGCCCTCCTCATCGCGGCTCTGCGCTACTGGTGCTTGCGGCCATGCGTCCCAGCCGTCCGGCTGTGTGCCGTCGATATCATGGTGCACACATGTCCGTGCCAGCATCACTGCTACGTCCTCCGCATATCCACGGCTCAGCCAGTGGCGCACATCCCGCGGGTCGTGCGCGTCGGGCCAGCGGTGGAACCAGTGCAGGTCATCTCTGTTCATGGCTATCTCTACCTTCCTGGAAAGATCGTCTTGCCGTCCCACGCAGAATGGACATTTTCTTGTTTGTGTGACATACTTTTAGTATGTATACCGAAGCCCAAAGAGTCGCTTGCAAACGATACTACGACAAACACAAGGATCGATGCTTGGCGCGTAATCGAGATTGGCGCGAAAGTCATGTAGATCAAAGGGCTGCCTACAAGCGCCGCTACAATGAACTCCACAAGGAACATGAAAACACACGCAACCGGGACCGCAAACGCAGTATCAAGCAAGAAGTCTTCGTTCACTACGGAGCGACGTGCGACTGTTGTGGTGAAAAATCCCATGAGTTTCTGTGTATCGATCATCGCAATGGTGGGGGAGTGAAACATCGGAAACGGGAGAATCTTCGGGGAGGGACGGAGTTCTATGCATGGCTGAAACGGAAAGGTTTCCCCAAAGGATTCCGTGTTCTTTGCCACAACTGCAATATGGCACTTGCAATTTACGGATATTGTCCACACCAAAAGTGAAAGTTGCATCATTTTTTTTCCGGGAAAATGGTTCCATTTTTCCACGGGCAGTCGGGGCACTCCAGCGCGTGCAGCGCCTCCATCTCCGGGGCGCACTCGGCGTAGGCCCGCTTCCACTGGGCGTAGGCCCGCTCCCTCTCGGCGGCGGCCCGCTCCCACTCGGCGTAGGCCCGCTCCCTCTCGGCGACGGCCTGCTCCCTCTCGGCGTAGGCCCGCTCCCACTCGGCGACGGCCCGCTCCCACTCGGCGTAGGCCCGCTGCATGCGCTCGGGCACTGCCCGCACCGGCTGCATCAGCCGCAGCCGCAGCTCCACCTCGCCCGCGGGCTTCTCAGCCCGGATGTACGCCACCCGCTCGTCGTAGTCGTAGCACCACTCCCAGAGCTGCTCGTGATGCACATGCCAGTAGTAGCCGGATGTCATCAGTAGCCTCCTCCAGACCGATTTATCATATCCCGCATGGCCCGCAGAGCCGCTATCTCATCCGCCATACCTGCGGGATATACCTCACCGGCTCCCATGTGCCTACACATAGTTTGGGACCGGAGTAGTGAGCCGCAAGCTCCGGCTTCACCTTGCGCATCGCTTGGCATTTGGTGCACTGCCAATATTGGCGCATCACTTCACCCATGGCAGGCGCATCGGCTTCGGGTCCAGGCTCTCGCCACATGTCGCACAGCGCTCCCACCGAGCCCGATACTCGGGCGGGTCGCCGGAACTGTCCACGTCGCACAGATCATCCTCGTCCGTGACCACTCGGGCGGGTCGCCGGAACTGTCCACGTCGCACAGATCGTCCTCGTCCGAGACCACGCCCGCATGGAAGCGATTTCAGTATCAACCGCTCCGTACGAAATAACGCAGCGGGCACGCCACAGCGCACACAAAAATGGTCGGCATCTACGCAGTAGGCCAGCACCGGCTTGTCGCGGTGGGTAGTAGTAAGATCACTCATGGTGCACCACCATACAGTCTCACAAACGTCCTCGCCGTCACGCGCTCGTACTCCGCCCAGGCCGGCGCCTCCGCACGCTTGTACTCCGCCAAGGCCGACGCCTCCACGCGCTTGTACTCCGCCTGGGCCGGCGCCACCACGCGCTCGTACTCCGCCAAGGCCGGCGCCATCACGCGCTTGTACTCCGCCAAGGCCGGCGCCTCCGCACGCTTGTACTCCGCCCAGGCCGACGCCATCACGCGCTCGTACTCCGCCCAGGCCGACGCCATCACGCGCTTGTACTCCGCCAAGGCCGGCGCCTCCACGCGCTCGTACTCCGCCCAGGCCGACGCCTCCACGCGCTCGTACTCCGCCAAGGCCGACGCCATCACGCGCTTGTACTCCGCCAAGGCCGGCGCCGTTAGTAGTTTCGACGCGGCCCAGTCCCAGTCGTACACCCCAGCTACGGCCTCGGCCGCAGCCTCCGTGACCGCTACGCTTGTCCCAAAGCGCCGCCGAAAGTCCTCGACCATCTCGCTGCACGCCCCGGCCCGCTCCAGTTGCGCCAGCGTAAGCACCTCACCTGCCACGTCGCACCTCCTTGAGCACCACCCCGCACCTCCCGGTATCGGCAACGCCGTCGCGCTGCGGGGCGGTGACAAACAGTGAAGGCCGTACACACGATTGCCGATAGTCAGTCGGCGCCCCGGAGAACACAGGGGCTTTCGCGTGCACGGCCTTCGCCGCTGTTCTCCTGTAAGCAGAATGGGTGACTAATCCCATACTCACACTATAGCGCAGGTCTGCCGAATCGCATAGGGGGTCATGCTCGATTTTCCCCCGGCCCCCAGCCATGCAAGTCCACAAACCACGTTGCCTTTGGTGTCCAGAACATGGAGCCCCACGGCCATCCGCGCTTTCCGCCGACCTTCGACATGTCCATCGACATGCCAAGATCATCCAACTTGACGCATACATAGTCCTGCCCGGTCCTCTCATTTGGCGCACCCTTCGTCCATGGGATCATGCCATCAAGAATGGCCTTCACGAGCTGAGCCGATGGTATCACTGCGCATTCAACAATGGCTTTCCCATCAAACCCGCCACACATGAAGTGTGTAGCATGCAGTTTATACATCTCACTTCCGAGTCCGCTCTTGGGATTGAATTCCGTTATCGTCAGCTCGCGATACTTGGTCCAATAGCCCATGGTCCGAAAGCGTTCTTGGAACGTGAAAATGATATCGCCTCGCGAGAGCTTTTCGTTGCGGACGGTCACGACGTAATCGGTCCCGTGCTGGTAGTCTCCTCGAGCACTCGCCCTTTGAATGCCCTTGATTGTTTGCTTGGCAAAGAATCGCGCATACACATATTCCGCTGCATACTTGTGCGCCGCATCGGTGAATGCCTGATTTTCTGCGCTGTACGGAGTCCGGTAATCACTCACGGACCACCGCTCGCTTGCCGGTTTTTTGCTCCCATCTCGCGACAATGGAAGCGCAGAACCTTGGGTCAATCTCGGCGCCTATGCACGCCCTGCCCATTTCCTCCGCTGCAATCAGGGTCGTGCCAGTGCCGAGAAACGGATCAAGCACTGCGTCACCTTTCTTGGTGAACAGTTCCAATAGCTGCCGCGGAATGCCCATCGGCTTTCGCCCTTTGTGCTTCAAGGGGTCGCGATCTGTTCCGCTTATGGATACTTCGAAATGGTCCTGACTGTTCCGATGGAGCTTCGCCGTGGCGAAGAGCGCGACGAAGATCCAATTGCCGAACCCAACCGCCCCCCTGGTCATGCCGTTGTTGATATAGAAGCTCATCGCCCACTTGTAAGGCATCTTGGTTTCGCGCATGAAGGATTGGATCGCGCCAATCCCCGGAGTTACCGCGACGATAGGAGCGACTTCGGATAGGTAGTCATGCCTCCACTTGAAGTCTCCGTCCCAGGTTTCCTTGGTTGCATTGTAGGGCGGGTCGGCAAAGGCAAAGCGGATGCTGCGCTTCTGACATGATGCGATGAAAGCTTTGTCGCCGCTATCGCCGCAATAGAGTACATGCTCGCCAAGTAGATAGACGCCTCCCGTTTCTGGGGCAATCGACGGCTTCGGCAATGCCGTTGGTTCCTCATCCTTCCCTTGTTCCTTGCGTTTCTTTTTGCGCTTGCCCTTGTTCGTTGTCTTGTATGCCGCGTTGACCGATACCTCACCAGAGAGCATGGCGTCTTTAGTCTTCTGGTCGCCCTCCGATAGTACCGTCTCGACCTTGTCCACGGTGTCATGACTCACCCCAGCGAGGAGGGCAAGCTCGTCGCGCGTCTCTCCTTTTGCAGCTTCCGCAGAATTCTGCTTAAGCTGAGGATCGGCTCCCCCGGTTGACGTGGCCTGCCGTTTCTTCGCCTCTGCGGCTATCTCGTCTTTCAACCGAAGCACAAGAGACACTCGTTGTGCTCTTGTTAGATTCCTTCGCGCCAACTGATTGCGCATGATCCAAAGTTTCGCCGCAGACCGGTCGGCCAATTCCACATTGACGGTTCGATATTCAACGCCGTGACGGACGCAGATATCATAGCGGTTGTGTCCATCAAGTAATATGTCACCCCACACTACGAGCGCATCCCGGCACCCTTCGGCTACTATGCTTGCCTCAAGGTCGCGCAACTTTTCTTCGTGGAGTGATGGGATAAGGGACCGGAACTCGGCATCAATGATCACTCACGCCCCCAAACGCCGACGGCCAGCACTGCGGTGTAGACAAGGGCGCGTTGTGAGTACCCTTTCCGCAATGCCGGCCGTCGCCGTTCACAAACGCTATGTTCCCGTGCGTGTCTACTCGCACCTACTGAGCGAGATAGTACCACGCCCGGGCGCGCAGCGTCAAGCCCGTCGCGCGAAACTCGGGTTCCCCGGCCTCGGCCGTATGTTCGCGAGCACCTCGACCACCTCCTCGTTTGTCAGCCACCAGTCACGCCCGACGCGCTTGTACCCCAGCTCCTTGCACCAGCGCTGCACCGTCCGCCGCAGGTTCGCCGGCGTCGAGCCGGGCACGCGCTTTTGCGCCAGCCGCACAAGGGTTGCCGTATCGGTCATACCGCACGCTCCGAGTCGTCCATGGGGGGCTCGGCTATGTCAGGCAGTATGTCCCATATCTTCCATGGGTCCACCGCCAGTATCCGCGCAGTGTGCTGCACGTCGCGTTCCAACTCCGCCATCGTCAGCCGTGGGCACCGCTCGGCCAGATTCAGCACCCGTGGGTGCGTCCGTAGGTTAGTCATACCGCACGCTCCTGCACCGTCATCGCTGCCTCCTGTGGCTCCATGTCCCGGTCGTACAGGTCGCGCAGAAGGTCCGCGAGCCCATGGACGAAGGGAGTACCGGCCCGCCGCATCCACTCGCCCACCTCGGCGCACCACGAGAGGTAGGGGTCCGGCCGCAGCTGCCCCCGCCTGCTACCAGTCCACTCACAGGCTACACAACCCCTGCCCTCGCAGATCGTGCAAGGCCCCAAGCTATTGGCGTTCCATTCCATCGCCTCTCCTCCTCGGCTATCGCCTACGCCCGCCGCTCACGGCCGCAACGGACGCATACCCACGCCATGTACTCTCGCCCGCTCTCGGTTTGGACGGTAATGTATTCCACGACCTGCCTGCCGCACTTGCATTCCTTGGTGGTCTCCCGCCTATGCTCCATGTTTCTCTTCTCCATATTCATAACATACACCGATACCGCCGCAGCGTCAATAGGGTAGGATACGATTGTGGAGAAAAAAAGTGGGGCCGGTTTGCTGTCCCGGCCCCGAGGAAGAGCGCCGTCCGGTTTGGCGCGGGCCGCTACTGCCGCCCGCCGCCTACCACTATAGCCAGCTATACGTGCCCGCATGCCGGTGCGAGACCGGAGCATCCCGGTCGTGGCGGGTGTCGTCATGGGCACGGGCACGGAATGCGCGACTCCACAACCGCTTGATTGCTCCGTACGGTTTCCAGAACGGCTTCCCATCGCGCCGGACTTTGCGCACGTAGTCATGATGATCGTTCCGCGCTGGCCATCCGTCGCGCCTGATCGTCCTACTCATCGCGATCCCCTATTGCCCGTGCCGTCAATCGTCCTCCCACACGTCGGAAGCCAGATCGCGTGCTACTTGCTCTATCTCCCGACTTGTGAGCATCGGTTTCGCCTTCAGCCGCTCCAAGGCCGCCTCCGCTTCAGCCCTCACTTCAGCGCTCCATGTCCGCCGCCATGGCCATAACCACGGTTGTCGCCCCGTCCACCGACACCGCGCGCACCCGTACGTGCAATGCGTCGTATACCATGCCCACTTTTCCCAGAGCCAATCTACCCACCGCCATGAGCGTATGCGCATACTACCACCACCAGCTTATCGCGTGCGCGCTCGGGTGCGTCTTCGGCCTCGGGTGCGGTTCCGCACCGGCACGTAGCTCGTCACGACATCGCTGCCGGTACACCCTATTGGCACGTCGGTGGCAAAACCCCGGAGCATGATGGCTCCAATCATCCCCCGGCTCGCCGTCCCGTCGTACCCGCCCCACATATCGAGCACGCGACCTCTGCGTTATGCGCCACAGCATCAGCCCTCCTACCGCGATACTACCACCGCCACGCCAGCGAATACCACCGCGAGCCCGCCCAGGATCAACGCCGCCGCACGCCAGCCCCGCGCCTCACTTTCGCGATTCTTGAGCGCCCCTTCGCTCTCCGTTTTGTAGTTGGACCATCGCGTAAAGGACTCTTCTAATCTCGTCTTGAGACTTTCGAGCGAGGTTTGCAGCATCTCCAAACGCCTCGCCGAGTCCTCCAATAAACTCTCCAAGGTCATAGAGCGTTGCTGCGAGAGCTCCAAGCTGGTCCCGAGCTGCTTTAGCGTCTCGTCGGCTTTGTTCAGCGCCAGCCTCAGCTTGTCGTAATCGCTCTGCGAGGTCAGTAACCTCGACGCGAGCTCGCTCAACAGCAAGTCGGCTCTCTGCAAAGCCTGCGTCCACTCGTTGAGCGTGGAGTAGGAGAGAGTCACGGTCGGCTGCCCACCGTCGCTCTCGAGCGCGTGCATCGTCCAGGGCAGTAAGCAGACCGCGACCACGTAGCAGATACAGGCCGCCTGCGCCGAGCGCGGCGCCCACCACAAGCGCGAGGAGCACCGGCCAGGCGCGTCGCATGTCATGATACCACGCGGAGCGTCACAGGACCGCCAGGATGCTGTATCATCACAGGCTGCTGTCCAACCTTGGCCGTGGTAGTTATCGTCCATGATGGCGATTCCCATGGCAGTACAGGTCTTTTGGCTTTCAATTTATTCCTGGATATCATGGTCACTCCAATATTACCCGGACACGCAGCCGGAAACGTCGTACGATCCAATCGAGTATCCGGATAAGCGCTGTCATCTTTGTAATACCTTGCGCCCGTAGACGCATCGTGAAGTCGGCTGTCATGTCCCACTCGTAGCCGCTGCAGTCAATGCCGCGATTGCGCCTTGCCAGGCGAACCCGCGCGCGAAAGCTGCATTTACACGACGCTTGATCGCCGCTTTGCCCTTCCGAGCGTCGAGCGGAGTATCCTTGTCCGCTCGCACCGCAAGCACTACCGCTATGATGGCGGCACCCAGGATGCGTATAAGGTCTGTTAACGCGAACCGCGGCAATGTCCCATGCAACGCCATCGCGAGCACGAGCGGCCACGCCATCGACGCGACGATGCCGGCAAGCGTCGCCCCCCACACCCCCACGTCATCGTAGACCCGACGCCAGACTTGGAGCGGTGTTAGCATCTACGTTCTCCGTCCTACTACGCCGAGCGTAGTTGCAAGCACCACTGTTCCTCCGGCGATCCAGCCGCGGTAGCGCGGCAGCCAGGTGAGCCCTACGGCAGCCGCTGCCATCATGGGCCACAGAATAGCCCAGAACCACAAATGCATGTCAAAGTCCCGCCGCCAGGATTTCCACAACCGCATCGCGATACCGCGTCAGAGCTTCGGGATGTTCAACGAAAAATCGAGGGCAAGCTTTTCCTGTTATGGTGTAATGGAGCACGATGGCCTCCGTGGGGTCGAGACTATAATCAAGGCAAAGGCCAGCGGAGAGTAGATGGGAGCGCTGAAGGACGGGAGATTCGAACTGTCCCGTCATGTCCGGGTGGCAGTGCTCAAGGGCGAGGCAGTACCAATTGGGATGTTCCCCTCGCCACTTCGCTGCGGCCCACGGCGTGTATGGCTGCCCCGCCGGCTGCCCTACATGATACGCGACTTCCGCCTCCGGGATGCCCCGCACGATCTCGTGAGCGTCGATGATGTAGTGCGCGCTCGCCTTCGTCAGTTTCTTTCCTGCTTCTGGCTTCTGATCTTTCAGCGACTCGAAGTATTGACGGTTTGCCTCCGCGCTGCTCCCCGCGTTCTCCACCCAGTGCAGCACGATGCAATCGTATCGGCGCATGCGCAGTTGCGGCCGGCTGTACGGATTCGGCGTGAGCAGCGCTTCCCGGATCATAGCGCAGGCTCTTCCGGTATCGGAGCAGGTTCCGGTTCTACAAGTGGCAATACCTTCTCAATATCCTGCTTCGTAGTTGTCCGGCAAACGTCGCATACATCGCCCGCCCACACAGTCTTGATGCCTCCGGTGATATCCTGAAGATGCATCCGCTTCGGTTCCGGCATCTCACGACCACACCGGTCACAGTAGGTTTTTGTCATGGCGATATCCTATCGCAGTAGCATGATAGCCGCGACGATAGCCGGCCCCGCGACGCTCTTGATAAATGCCACCATGATGTCCCGCGCATCATGCCGACGGGGTGCCACGACTTTCGCCGGCGGTGTGCGCATCACTGCCGCCCGAATCACTTCCAAAGTCTCCACCGTTTCCTTGATGAAGCCGCCGCCGTTTCGCTCCCGATCAGCCCCGAAAAGCGTGGTCTCCATTTCTGTAATCCTCCCGTCGAGTGTTCTGAGATATTCTATCTGATTGCATTGATGTGTGTCACTCAAGGTGCCCCCTATGCGTTGTCCAAAAAGATAGCTGGCATACCACCGGTCCACGCTGCCTGGAGGGCGAGCGTTGCCGCAGGGTTGGGCAGCGCTCCCGTGGACACGGCGAACTGACAGAATGCAACCGGGTCGATGATCGGCGTGGCGAGGTCGATATCCAGATTGCCAGGCCATGATGGAGGAAGCACACCGATGCGTCCTGTGGTAGCACTGAGGCAATGCATCCCGGCTGTGGTGCCCGTGGTGTCAACCGAGACCGCGATGAAATAGAGTGTCCCTGCCGTGAGCGCCAGACCGAGACTCGTGGCCGCCGTACCCCATGTTTGCGCCGCGGTGTTGGGCGATAGATCGGCAGTTAGCCGCGTCAAGTCACTGTGCCTGTAGATGGCGACGTGATAGACACCCGTCGTAGCACCTACGCCAAAGAAGCGGATCGTGTTGACCGTGATGTTCGCTGCCGGCCGAAAGAACGCGCAACGAGCTACGCTCACTGTGATATTGGTTGGCGTGGCATGGATCGGGTTGTGGAGCATGTTTCTGAGTAGATCGTTCGGGTTGCCATTCCCCATGCACCCCAGGAGTTTTCCATACCATGCCGGGTTACTGCCCCCACCAGGAGACCCACCGATAAGTGTAGTACCGGAGCGTACCAGATACTGGCCATCCGTTACGGCACCGAGGGTCAGTAATGTCGGGCCGCCGGTCTCTCGGATACCCCTGATATCCGGGCTCGCCGCGGACCCACCGATCTGCCCGGCGAACGCTACTACATCAGCATCGCTGATCTTGGCGTTGAGGTTGGCAAGCGTATCCGCGTTGTGCGACGCGCCTCCGAGGTCGTGAGCAGCGGCGGCTGGATCGGCCTTCCATCCCTTCACGCCCGCTCCGTCGGTGCCGTACACCTGGTTGTTGCCGGGGCTCGCCGCATCCCCCGAGAGCTTCAAGCCAGATGCATCCTTCGTTACGCTCATCTGGACCTTTGCTGCGAGCAGTGGTATACTGTCCGTGTAGACAAGCGATTCAGCATCAGCCATCGCGCCCACAGTATCCTGTGCCTGTTCATCCGTGTAGCCGCCACCGCCCGCCTGGCTGACGAGCGTTGTCCCGCTACGTTTCAGGAACTCGCCATCGACGATAGTTCCCGTGATGAACAGCCGAGTCCCCGCCGCGTCCTTCAGTCCGGTCGCTACACCCATCCTACAGCTCCCATGAATTATTGCCGGTCAAAGTACCCGACCCACCATCGAATATCTGCTGTGCGTAATCGTTCCCAGCTCCGTCGGGTTGGAGTCGCACGTAATCGAGGTAAACTGCGTCATTCTGGTCCTGTGTACTGCCGATGCTAACGTAAACTCGTGATGCACCCGCTGTGGTGTTCGGCGTGAACTCCAGTGTCCAACCACTCCATGCATCGAGCCCCGTCGTGTTAAAATCATCATCTGTCCATGCCGTCGTATAGTAGCCTATCCGTACCAGTACGGCTGTGCTATCGACTCCTGTAGGTACCTGTAATCGCCCAGTGAAAGTATATGGCTCGCCGCCTATGATGCCCGCCATTTCCGTCGTCGATGTACTGGCCGCCGGCGTAAAAGAGAAGATCGCATCGCCTCCTCCAGCCGTAGAAGTTTTTGTCAGTTTGTAGCTATAGGAACCATCGTAAGGTGTGACATCAGTCGAACGTGCCGCAGTA
>Ga0208957_1001003_pt1 | contig 16380 bp, 17 predicted proteins | sample RifOxyA1_FD_184029 | JGI IMG/M metagenome (GOLD analysis project Ga0208957, IMG submission 184029) | Groundwater microbial communities from Rifle, Colorado - Rifle Oxygen_injection A1 (SPAdes) | ecosystem: Environmental > Aquatic > Deep subsurface > Groundwater | place: Rifle, Colorado, United... | reverse complement strand
ATATTTTTATGATAAGTGGGACAAGAAAATTCCCAACTTGAAAGGATGGCTATGAAACTTGAAATAGGTGGAGGTAAAAAACCAAGAGAAGGATATCTACAAATGGATGTTAAAAAACTTCCGGGAATAGATGTCATTGGAGATGTAAGAAAGCTACCGTTTAAAGACGGAGAGCTTGATGAAATATTCGGTCACTGGATACTTGAACATTTTGCTTATCAGGAAATTCCCGATATCCTTTATGAATGGAAAAGAGCCTTAAAAAAGGGAGGGTTATTACACCTTGTAACAAATAATGGAGAAGCACATATCAAAGCATTTTTTGAGAAAGTAATAACCATACATGAATTAAACAGGATGCTTTTTGGAGTTGAATTAAAGAAAGGTTCAGAACCACAACATGAGCATAGTGGTAATTGGAAAATAGAAGATCTCCATAAAATAATCTGGACTCATGAACTTGTTGAATATTTTTTTACAGGTTTTTCAAAGCTGGAGATTACCGAAACTTGGAAACATAGAGAGGATAATGGTTCATTGAAATGTCCGGGAATTATAATTAAAGCAATAAAATAATATGCGTATAGCCTATGTTGTTCCTCATTTTGAAAAGTATGGTGGGATCAGACGCATCTTAAATCTAACTGATGAACTTCATAAAAATAAAAGAAATGAAATTTATCTGATCCCTGAAAATGGAGCGTTAGATTGTGATTGGTTTGACATAAAAATAGGAGTTGGTAATCTTGCTTTTTTGTATAACCAAAGTTGGGATGCAGTAATATTCAGTTTAGAGAGTCAGTATAAGATACTTCAAAAAGTTAAAGCTAAAGCAAAGATTCATTATATTCTTCATTATGGAGTAATCTATAAGGAAAATTGTCTTGAATCTTACAAGCAACCTTATTATAAAATAACCAATTCCACTTGGACATCAAAACAATTAAGAAAGCATTTAGGTTATGAGCCTGATGTTGTTTATGGTGGAATGAATAAAGAGATATTCCATCCTGTTAAAACAAGGAAAGTTTATGATGTTATGACCTATGGTGATTTACGCCGGGAGTGGAAAGGAAGAGGGGATGTTGAACTCATTGAACAAATGATGCCTGATTGGAAAGTAGGATATATGGCTGACATTAATCCATCACGAAAAAATATTGCAAAAGCTTATTGTTCTTCCAAAATATTCTTTTCAGCTTCATGGTATGAAGGCTGGAACTGGATGGGTATTGAAGCTATGGCTTGTGGTGTCCCTCTTATCATTACTAAAGATGGAGGTTCATCTGACTATGCTAAAGATGGATATAACTGTCTTCAAGTTGATCCGAGAGATCCTGAACAGGCAATTCGTGATATTGGAGCTTTACTTAATGATTTAACTGTAAGAAGGAAGTTAATTGAAAACGGTCTTAAAACTGCTGCAAAATATACATGGAAGCAATCAGCAAAGGATTTTATGTTACAAGTTAAAAAAGCTATTCAATATGGAAGATTGGCGAAATAATCAGATACATGATATAATCTATCAATGGATAAAACATGCTCTAAATGTAAAAAAATTAAAAAAAGAACCGAATTTAACAAAGACAAAAATACCTCCGATGGCTTATATCCAAGTTGTAAAATTTGTAGAACAATTAAAGATAAAAAAGTTTACAAAAAATATCGTCTTAAGAAAATTTTACAAAGAAGAAAATATTATTTAAGAAATCATAATAAAGTAATTGATTGTAATAAAAGATGGAGAAATAAAAATAAAGAAAAGGTTAAAGCATATAGAAGTAAAAATGAAGCAAGAAGAAGAAATGCAGTTATAGATAATACAATTAACGGTAAAGAGATAAAAAGAATATTAAAAGAACAATTATATCAATGTAATATTTGTTTTAAAGATATTAGAAAAAATTATACATTAGATCATATTATTCCAATAGTTAAAGATGGAAAACATACAATATATAATATACAATTACTTTGTTTCAGTTGTAATTCAAGTAAAAACGATACTATGAAAGAGTCAGATATTCAACATACAATTATTCAATATCTTAAATATAAAAAGATATTTGCTTGGAAATATAATAGTGTAGGAATAAAAAAACCTAATGGTAGTTATATTCCAATAGGCTTAAAAGGAGTTTCTGATATTATTGGGTTAACTGATGATGGTAAATTCATAGCAATAGAAGTCAAAATGAAAGGAAATAAACCATCTATATATCAAGAAGAATTTTTAAATCAAATAAAACAAAGAAATGGAATAGCTATTGTAGCTTATTCACTTGAGGATGTGATGAAGTTTTTATAGATTTTTTATTAAGTTTTCTTTCTCCTTTCCACCAGAATTTAGTATGCCAAAAACCAGTGAAGATAAGCAGATTTGCTATATGTCTTTTTATCTTTTCACTCTTTAGTTTCTCCATTAAATTTCTGGGTTACATTTCCAACTGTGTAAATAGAAACAAATCCCAGAGCCAATACTAAATACTCTTTCTCAAGTTTGGCAACAGCCCAAATAAGACATAGAGTAATACCTAAAACCGCCATCACGAATTTTCTGCCTCCTATTTTGTTTACCATATTATTTTATGTTAACTGATAAATGTTGATTAAGTAATGTTACAACTTGATTCTGTTTTGATTCAACAGTTCCAAGACGGGTTTCAGCTTGTGTTTTCCAATCTTTAAATTCAGCTTTTAATTCTGTTTGATTGGCAATAATTACATTTTGTTTATCATCCATTCTATCAAGGCGGGAATTAAATTGAGAAAAAGCTAAAGTTAAGATAACAAGCATCACTCCAATAGCCCAAAGATTATTAAACTTCAAGTTAAATCGCGTATCTTCTGTTAATATTGGTGCGTTATTCATAGTTGAGCTAAAAAATAATTTCCAACACAATATTTTTCTTTATATATTTGTGTCTTTAATTCTTTTATTGGAGTTCCTAAAATAAAGAATTGTCTAAATTCTACTTTATATACCTGTGTCTTTCTGTGACAACTAATACAAAGAGGGATAAGATTGTCTTCTCTATTATCAGAAGGATTATCGTTAATATGATGAATTTGAAGTGGCATCATCTTCTCATCTTTTATACTTTTACAATAACCACATAAATAATTATATTTTAATTTTATCTTTTTAACTAATTTTTTAGGAACATTTATTCTTTTAAGCATATTTTTGAGCTAAAATAATAACCTGATTCTTAAAATCCTGTAATCTTTTATCCGATTCACTTTTAATGTTCGCTAATTTAACAGTAGTTTCTTCTTGGAAGTCCTTTAATTCTTTTTGTAGCTTTATGAAGCTCTGATTAAGGGTGTCATATTTCTGTTTCCAATCCCCATTTGTCATTCCGGAACTGAAATATATAGCATATTTTATTAGGATAGCCTCTAATATAACGGTTTGATCCCTATATCCGTTAAATCCATTACTTCTGTCGCGAGGAATCATATACCAACCATGATGAAGATGGGGACCGGTAGAGTTACCAGTTGATCCAGAACGCCCTATTAAAGCCCCTTCTCCTACTTCAGTTCCAATAGATACGAAGTGTTCTGAAAGATGAGCTAACACAGATCCTTCTTTATCGTTTTCAATTTTAAGGTATAAACCATATCCTGTAGCATCAAAGGCTGCCTCTATTACCTTACCTTTATGGGGAGATCTAATGTCTGTTTTCATTGGAAGTTTTGATAATATACTGTAATGTAATATATGGCTGCAAGTTGTTGTGAGCGGTGTTACTTCCAGTATTTTGGTTTGTTGGAGTCGCATTAGCTATTGCACTTGTTGGGTTATATCCAACCGCATCACCATGAGCAGCAATAGTTGGATAAGCTGTTCCACCTGTTCCTGTTGCATCTGTAAATCCATGAGTATGAGCATTCTGGATATGAGTGTGTTGAGCTAATTCAGCTTCAGTTAATACATGGGTTTTTTCTCCACCTGTTTCAGCCATTGCATCAAATTCGGTTTCAGAAGCATTAAGTCCTACAACAACTTTACCTTTAAGGTTAGGAAGAATAAAGTTTCCTCCACCCGGATCAGCTCCGTAAGTATGACCAATCAAAGCATAAAGGGCAGCGTAAGTTGCTTGAGATACTGTTGCTCCATTACATACTAAATACCCAGTTGGAGCTGTAGAAGAAGCAAAAGGAATAATTGATCCTGTTGGGATCCCTGAAGTTGAAGCCCATGAAGGAACATTTGAAGCTTGAGTTAATACTTGTCCATCAGTTCCTTTTGGAAGTCTTGTCCAAATAGTTCCGTTGTGATAAATAATATCTCCTTGAGCTTCAGTTCCCGTAATCATTGAATCTAATGCAGTTTCTTTATGAGTTCCTACAGCATTATGTTCAAGATCAAGGTCATAGAAATTTGCTTTAGTTCCAATCTCCAACTCTATTGAAGTAATAGAAGCTGGGACTGTAGTTTCACGAACAGTAACCGTAGTGTCAGGATTAACATAAGCTGATGAAGAAATGTGAACAATTATTGATCCATTGAGCCTTATTCTCCTCCCTGCTGAATACATTCCTGTTCTATCAACTCCGGAAGCTGTAACCTTAAAAGATGATGTTGATACTTGAGCAAAAGTATAAGAAGTATCTTCAGTCAAGTATCCGCTTTCCATTGCATCAACTACTTTATTCCAAGCATAGTTAGTTATTTTTTCTTTAAACAAATCATTTTGCTGATGAGCTTTTCCAACTCCTCCTAAATTAACACCGCGTTCCATTGTTATTGTGCTTCCTGAAACTGCAATAATACGAACGACTTCAGCGTCATCTGATCCATATTCAAATTCAAAATATGTAGGAAGCTTTGAAGCTGTTGGAGGATTATTAACTGTGGCAGTTAGTGCATCAAAAGTAATGTCTGCGAGTAATTTTCCGCTTAAGAGTCTATCTCCATGTGGTAAAAATTTTAGATCTGCCATGATTATATTAGATAATTTTTAAATGGAAAAAGCAACTAATCAATAACAAACTCATCTCGCTCATAATCAACATCTTCAACTTCAAACTTTCCATTAGCTGTTTGGACAGTAACTTTATTATTATTATCTCCGGACACACTGATTTTATGAAAGATTGAATAAGCTTCAAATTCAAGCATTTTCTTAATAATTGAAAGAACATCTTCAGTATCAACTAACACAACCTGTTCATCAAACATTGCTTCATCAAACATAAACTCTCCAATACCTCCACCTGATTCAAAACTAACATTGGTCGTATCAACTAAAGTTTCACCGTCTTTATAGGTTGAGATTGTAATACCGCCCTTTCCATTTAAGAATTTAAACTTGGTAAAGTAAAAATATTTTAATACCGTATCTTCTCCACCGTCTATTCTCTTAAATCTTATATATGATGGAATTGAAGTAGTATCGTCAATGTAAACATTATCAACTAAAAGTTGGTATATCTTTCCTGTTCCGGTTTCAATTCCAAATAATTTCTGTTTCCCAGTTCCTTTATCCCAAACTAAAAATCTATCAAAATCCTGATTTGTCCATTTACCCAAGAAAGCAATATACCGTCTATCATATGGATAAGCATTAGTTCCGTCACAAACTATGTATTTCTGTTCAAAGACAGCTCCAATTATTTTTGTAGGATCGGATAAATCCATTGCATCAAGTCTTGGTTGAATACGATTGGAAAAATCTGTAGTCCGTAAAACATCAAGTTGTGAAGGTTCATATCCAAATATTCTGTATCTTCCATCACTTCCCAAGAAAGCGATATCTTTTTCAAATCTCCATACAGTATCAGGGGAAGATGTTCCATATTGAGGAATAACTGAAACCAGTTGTGGTCCGCCATCAGATCCAAAGATAAATTTCCAAACAGAATTTTCTTTAAAGATTGTTAAGAAATCTTCAAAACCAATCAAAGCTGTGCATTTTTCACCATCTCCTCTTCCCGGTTTAATCCAACCACCGTTGTCAGATGGGTTAAAACTTTCCCACATTGCTCCGGTTCCTCCATAAAATACTGTATCAGGCTCCTGAAGATTGCCGGTAACAAATAAAGTATTGGCATACTTATCAAAGATATTTCCTTTAACTCCTCCTGTGGTATTGAATGTTGGAGCTTCATAAACAAGAGAAGATGAATCAACTCCATTGTCAACATAACTCATTGTAGCTCCAGATGTTTGTTGATCTAAAAAGCTTAAAAGCCTGTAAGTTCCACCGTTAATTGACCTGTAAATATTATATCCACGAACTGAAGCATCAGTCTTTCTATTCCAAACTATTGTAAAATAATTTGTTGCACTCAAAGCTGATGGTCCCCATTCATCAATATTATTTGATATTTCTGTTTCCCCAACATCTGTAACTGCTGTAATTCCATAAGAATATAAATCTGTAGCTCCTGATCCGGTTAATGTAACACTGTTTAAAGTAGCAAGAGTAACTGCAGTCCATCTGGTTACAGTGGTTCCATCAGTTTTTGCCATGTAGTCAACTGCATTTCCAAAGTAATAATATCCACGAAGTAAAATTCCTCTCATCTTGGCAGTTGTATCCCAAGTTTTAGTAGGATCAATTTCAGTTATTCCTCCACCAGTTGTTATTTTATAAAGCTTTCCACCTGATAAAACAATCATTAAATTAGTTGAAGTAATTGGATCTTTATAAATTCCCCATCCATTAAATGAAGTTTCAGTAAGTGTTGCAAATAATTCTCTTCCCCTGCGTGGTAAACTGACTGATGCCTTTCCAACAATTTCTACATTTTGACCATCATAAAACTCTTCATCCCTAATTTCATTATCTTGGGAAAATGAATTTTCTCCCCGCTTCCACCCTTCATGTTTCCATACCTGAAGTTTTGGAGTAGGAGCTATCCGTTGGTTAAAATATCCGGCACCTTGTGGCATATAAAACATTATATAATTTTTTAGGCAAGTTTATAAGAAGTCAGACTTTGTAGGTTCTTTTGAATCCAAGATATGAAAACATATTATATACCCGTCTTGGTTGGTCTTTAATTTTAGCTGATGCCTGTTGAGGGATTATGGTGTCAAGAGCCTGTTTAAAGTCAAGTAAAGCATTCCGGGCATCAAACCTTTGGCGTTTACCATCATGAATTAAATATTTAATATATAAAGCAATAAGTTCAATCATTGATTCAGGAATACTGATTGAAAGAGTTGATGTTGAATCTGCTACATCAGTCCATTCAGCATAATACCAGATGTCAATATCTTCAGTTCCGGCAATAGTTTTGGTAAATCCAAGAGTGATATCATCAGGTTTAAGATAAAAATATTGATTATCTGAAGATGAAACGCTATCTGTATTATTGTAAGGAACAGGAGTTATTTTATCCCCACCGTCATAGATTTCATAAATTCCTCTAATGACTGAATAATCAGAAATTTCTGTTGTTAAAACATATTCTTGATCTGAAGCTACAAGAGTTAAATCCTTTTTCTTTTTAGACCATCCCCATCTAAACACACTTAAAATATAACGGATAGCATCATTAGTATATCCTATTCTTAAAGAAGATGTATCAGTAGATGACTCCTTTAATTTCCTTGAAGTCGCCTGTAAAATCGGAAGCAGAGTTGTAATCATGTAATCATTCTATAATTTTTTGTCAAGTGTTTCAACTCACGCTACTTTTCCGACTTTATCTTTATGAGCAAATCTGATGTGACTTCTTAAGCCAAACTGTGTTTTGGCATTAAACGGACAATAAGGACACCCAGTTAAAGTATTTTCAGCACTTTCATTTTCTTTAGCAATCTTGACTTTTGTTTCTTCACTTACCGGTTGGTTATCACCGACAGCTTTGAAATCAATCCCATACCATTCATTTGTCCTGATAAGTTCAATCATTTTTGGATCTTCTGTTTCAAATTCATTATTGCTGAATTGTGCAGTAATACCTTTCTGGAGAGTTCTTCTTCCATACTGGTCATTTATATGACGATCAGGAACAAGAACCAATCTATGTTCTTTATACTTTGAAATAAATTTCATGTTTTTACCTCCTTCATATTTATAATATAGTATAAGCAAACTAAAATGTCAAGCACAAAAAACGCCTCTCCGTTTCGTGGAGAGGCTGTTCTCTTACGCTGTGCTTATTAACCAACTCGCACAGTAGTTGGGTTAAATTACTTAAGGTCAGGCGTAACTTGTGACACCCTTTAAGAATCCATGTCGGTCCTCTGTCATTAATTGGAAACCAATTTCAGACAAGTATTCCTCCACGATCTTATCAGATCCGGCAGTCTGTCTATTTTTCAATAGCTTCGTGTCGCGGTTCTTACCGTTTCCGGCAAGGTATCTATAAGCCACTCTTTCCATATCTACCGCAAAGGCGTATCCATTGTAGGTTGCGTTCTCCGAGAACAGTTTTTCAACCACAAAGTTCAATTCACCATGAATTGACAGATAATTCGTTACAGCAATGCCGTAAGTTTTATCCTTTGGAAACATCTGAAGTTTACCTAAAGCCCAAGAATTAACTGCTGACGCAATTAATGGCGATAGGAACCCCATCTTTTTATCTCCGCCTTTTTTGTAAACATCACTAATCCATGACTCAAACTCGGCGTTTGTAAGCTCCGCTTGGGTAGCTACATTAGTTGAGATCCAATACCTCAATCCACCGGTTGCCCGAATAGGTTGAGAGGTGTCATCAACATCTTCTTTAGGTTCACCAAAGAAGAATGCTCTTTCAATGTCTTTCATGTGTAGCTGGAGATGTTCTCTACGAAGCCCGGATAAATCATTTGCACCGGCATATAATTCCGTAGCATCTTCAGTTTCAGTGACATCAATCGGTTCTCTAAAGATCTGGGTGAAGTTCGTTTTCTTCACCGGTGTGGCAGTTAGAGCTGTTGGAACTCCAGCACCTTCCGCATTGGCATTACCTAAAATGACTATTACATCATTATTCAGTAAGCTTCCTGCAGATGTGGTTCCCCATCCTCTTGAAACAGTAAGAGTGTTTGTTGAAACACCCGTTACTCTCATTTGCTCACCAGTCGTTACATCCTGTATAACCATACCAATTCTGAATTTAGTTCCATCATCTACGACAAAAGATGTCGCTCCAGAGGTATAGCCAGTTGCATAATTGACTGCGTCAAACCGAGAAGGACTGGTTTTTTCAAACCATCTGTATTCCGGATCAGTCGTTTTCTGCTTATTTAACTTTCTAACGAAAAATGCCAAAGTGGCATAATCCGCGTCAACCAACCACAGCTTATCGGAAACATCAAATTTCCGTTGATCTTGGTTTATATTCTCTGTTGACCGTATTCCTGATATATTACTCATATTAAAAATAAGTAAATTATAATGACGATAGTTTCGCCCCTAACTATTTTATGTAAGCTTCTGCCTTAAGGGTTCCTTGTGGGAGCCTTAAGTGAAAAGGTATCACACTACTTAAGTTTGGACAGTTTCAAACTATCCATTAATATTAGATAATACAAATTGAAGTTTGTCAAGAGGCGGTTTAGAAGAGAGATTTACGCTTGGTAGCCATCATTGCATCTATGTCACTATTGATTTCCTTTTCCATACTATTCATTCCTTTACCGTCTTTTAAAGATACATCACTCTTTACCTTTTCAACAGGATCTTCTTTTTGAGGAATAACCGAAGCTGGTTGACCTCCGACTACATCTTGGGCTAACTTAATATAATCATCTTTAGTCATAGGCACATCTTCAGTTTTATTATTTTGAGCAACAATCTGCCTCCGTCTTTTTTCACCATAGATAGATCTCTCATATATTCCTTGTAATCTTTTATCTGTGCCTAATATTGGATAAGCAGTTTGAACTTCAGTCCAAATACTTACAGCTTCCCGGTCCCTGTTACTTTCTTCCAATGCCGAACTTTGTTCATCTCCAATAGCCTTACCAAGCATAGAAAATACTGCAGCAGAAAGTGGTCCACCAAGTAAATTCTGTTGAATGGCAATAGCAAAATTATTAAAAGCATCTTTCATATAAAGATTAATATCAAGAACTTCTTCACCTTTATCGTTCTTAAAGTAATATTTTTGAACATCAGGAATTGTTGATTTAATTACAGCCATCTTTTTAAAAGGAGCAAGTTCATCATTCTTTTTAGGATCAGCATTAAGTCCAGCTTTTTTAGCTTCATTCTGAATTTTAGAAAAAGCTCTCTGGAGTTCATTATGAGCTTTTTCAAACTCTTCTTGAGTTTTATATTTACCCATTATAAGTGGAGCATCTTTAGGTTTTTCTTCAATTTTCTTTTTATCTACTGGTTTCTCGTCAACTGGTTTATCATCTTTAGGTTTCTCATCAATCGGTTTGTCATCAACTGGTTTATCATCTACCGGTTTCTCGTCAACTGGCTTCTCATCTGTAGGTTTTTCATCAACTGGTTTGTCATCTGATGGAGCTGGATCATCTTCAAGAACTGAAAGAATATCTTTTTCTTCTGCATCATCTCCTATATTTTGTAAGAAAGCTGGTTTATCTTTAGCCATAATTAAATATTAAACTACTACTTATAAAATGTCAAGGGCTAATCAACTTCATTCTTTGACTGATCTAACCTTGTCAGATTTGTTGAGAAATTAGGAACCCATTTAATAAACTTTCCTTTAAGTTTCTGGTATAAAACACCATCTCTTATTTGCCATAAATGAGGTGGGTGAAGCCTAAATCCATGAGCAAATCTTTTAATATGAACTGTGCATTCTGCCATCCGGAGATTTTGATTTGACATCTTAAACCTGCATTTTTCAAATTCTTCTTGAGAAAAATTAAAAACATTTTCTTCATTATAAGTTCTGATAGAACCCCGTTTTTTAGCATCTCCCCAGATGTCACTTGGATTTATGTTTATTTTCATTCTGTCTTTTTAAACTTACAACAGCATTATAAACTTCTTTCCGTAATCCTTCAATAATCCATAAGGCTCCATTCTGATATGAAATAAAACTGTCAAGACTAACATTTTCTTTTCTTGATTCAGGAAATCTTAAATTCATATAACAGAAGTTTTCCCATTGTTGGAGCATCTTAACAACATCTATAGACCATCCTTCATCCTCACTTAAATCTCTTAACCGAATACTTCTTTTGTTAATCTCTTCTTGTTTTCGTTGAACTTCCTCATCTTGTCCTGTTCGTATGGTGTGTTTTCGTAATGGTCCATCCATTGACTGTGACTCTTGGAGGGCATTCCATATTCTTTTGGTGAACGCTTCAACACTTCCTCTGATGTCATGTCGTCTATGTGAAGCCTCCAAGTCGGGATCTTCTTTTCGTAAAGGTGTGTAATTACTTTCTTTTGACACTTCTGGCAATCGTGTAAAGATGGAGGAGAAGAACCTGCGAACTGATCTGACTCCCGGCAAATTGGACATTCGTATTTCCATATTTCCAAAAGCGAGAAGTCTTTCTTTAAAAGTTTTTTTATGTTCCAGAGGATGAATTTTATTCTGTTTTGTATCCATATTATATATGCTGTCATACTTATAATATAGTATATACTAATCAAATGTCAAGCAGATTATTGATAGTAAGTTTCGTAATAACTTTTCCATTCAGGAGTTGACATAATAAAATCTGCATAATCAGGTCGTGAAGCATAACCAAGTTCTTGAATCTTTTTCATCATGGCAACAGGATCTTTTCGTAGCTCATAAGCCGGAAGATATCTTGTGTCAAACTTTCCGCTTCCTTTAGCCCCAAGCTCATATTTCCCAGACATTAATTTAGCATAAGCTTCTATTCCTTCAGCCGGAGTTTTATAATCAAAAGCCTGATTAGGATCAGAATCAATAGCATTTATATTATAAAAATTATTTCTTTTAGCTCCAAGACCTTCAAGCCTTCCTTCTCCTGCATACATACCATGTCCGATTGGTCTTGGAATATCATATTTCCTGAATATTGGATTAGCTACTCTTTCAAAATCTTGATAACTATTTAACTCTTGGACCGGTGTAGGAGTAGGAGTTGCAACTGTAGCAGCCATAGCTCCTTTGACACTTCCGATATCTTTAACCATTGGAATAGGAGAATGGATTGTTGGACTGAACTTTTCTTTGATAGCGTCAAGTATTCCTTTAAACATATTATTGTATTTGTTGAACTCCCGGAGGAGCCTCTGCATTTAATATTTGAGGCAATACTGCAGGTTGTTCAGCAACTTGGTCACTCTGCATAACTGAAGTTGTAGTTGGGGCAACTGGCGGTGCATTTGGATCTGTAGGAGGAGCTTCAACTTTAGGTGGATTTTTTTTAGCTTCATCAACCATCTTATCTTTAGCTGCTTGAATTTCCATTCTTTGTTTTCTTCTTGCACGAACCCAATAAATAGCATCAGTAACTCCGTAAGCTAATAAATGTTTAAGCAAGAACTTGTCATAAACTTCTTCAGGAATACCTGCAAATGGACCTTTCTGTGTAATAAATCTATCTGCGATAGCATTCATCTTCATGGCTTCAGCCTGTTGATCTATAGCCATTGAAGAATTAGGAATTACTTTTATATCCATAAATCCCTTAATAGTTTTAAGATCACCTGCTTTTAATGTTTTCTCTTCAATATCACCGGTTTCACCGATCATTCTTGCAACTCTATCTTTATTTATAAATTGGCGAGAAAATTCAAGAATGAAGTATCCAAGAGATTTAAGAGCCATCTTTTCAAATAATCTTGATTTGACAATAAATCTTGCATTAGCCATTTCCTGAATCAATCTCATACCTCCGTAAGTTCTACCTCCAAGAGATTGACCTTCTTCACCCTTAACATAATCTTCAGTTCCACTGATTCTGCGAACAAGTGAGATTAAATCTTCAGCTTCTTTATATGCAGTTCCGGTGACATCTTTACCTGACATAATCTTTACAGCACGATCAATATCGGTAACTGAAGTTATTGTGTTTGGAATCGGTAAAAACTCATCACCTTCAGAAACAAAGTTCTGATTAACCAACCAGAAGTTTAACATTGACTGAATTAAATTATCAAACCTCATATTATAGATGTCTGTTACTCCATCCTCCAGTTTCTTGATCGCGTCTATTTCACCACGATTGAAATATGAATGGGGAATCGTGACATCATTTCCAAATATGAATGGATTTTTCTTTACATTGTATGGATTAGCCATACCTTTCTCACCTGTTAAAACATATTTTTCATTAACAATTACATGAACAGTTTGTCCGTTCTCCCACATTTTATCCACAATTAAAAGAGGAATTTTATCATCATCCGTTGACATTGAAGGATCATCAACATTTGCAAACAGATCATTATATTCCTGTAAAAAATCTTTACCAATCTCTGAAGTGAATCCGATACTTTTACTTTTTACAAGAGTAGCAATATCTTCCATTACGGTTTTGTCATAACCAAAAGTTTCAGCTTCATCAAACAATTCTTCAGGTGTCATCCAATAACGCTCAATTTGATATCTCATCCTTCCCGGTTCTGAAAAGGAAGTATCCGGAAAGAAGTGAAAGAATGGAACATGTTTAATATCAAAGTCATCAAGGAATGGAGAATCAACAAATTTCTTCCCGTATCTCACTTCTTTTTCTGCACCGATTCCTTTAGCAGCTTCTAAAACTTTCTGGACATCCGCATCAGAATGACCTGTTCTTGCAAGAGAAGCTGTGTATTGAACCTGCTTTGATGTTTCCCTTCTCCAAAAAGCTCTCCAGACAACATTACCTGTAATCAGTTTTTCTTTAACACCTTTAACAAGTTTGAGATAAATTGGCTCACCAAGAAGTTCTAACTTTGGATTGTTATATCCCATATCAATCGCAATCCTTGCTGTATTTTCAAATGCAACATCAGCCGGTTCAATAGCGACAGGTGTAAATTCTGGATCTTTACCGATAACTCTTGGAAGAACTGTTTCAACTAAATCATATGAAAGAGGAACTGTCATCTTTGAAGTAAAAGGATAATCGCTTTCATTGGTATTCCCGACATTTAATTTCCCCAGATAGTGTTTGTAATTATCAATAGAACGGTCCCAATGAGATTCGCAAATATTGCGACTTGCTTTCATTCTGTTTTTGTAAGTGGTTATTACTGACATAATTAAGTTATTATATAATTTTTTATCTAAAACTTAAATAAGGGACATTCAAGCTTTTTTTCTTTTTTCTTATCTTCACTCCTCCATTGTATAATTTTTTAGCACCGTTTTCATAATTGTCAAGAATCCAGAAGCCTGTAGCTACAGTCCTTAATCTTTGACCGGTTCCAAATGACATAACAAGTTTATCATTCTCAACTTTAATAAGCTCGGAAAGTTCATTGATTAAAGAATCATCAGGAATTTCAATATGGTTCCCATCAACCACCTGCTTAAAGTTATCTATAATTATAGGAAAGTTTGAAGCTGACAACCTAAACCCTTCCCTCACCGTTGGGTATCCATTTTCATCAGGCTGCATACAAAGTAAGTTTGGATAATTTCTTTTAAGAAGTTCCATATAAATTGAATCCCCTTCGCCGGAACGCTCAATCACAATCTGGGCTTTGTTAAAAAAGAACCCTGTCTTTTCAAGAAGAGTTGAACACATTAGGGCGTTAATATCTCCTTCAACTTTACCGACAATTTCAGAAGTAATCTTATTAAAAATATATGCGATTGACTTTTGTTCTCTTGTAAAGAAAATAAAAAACTTATCATCAGGAGAGAAGAAAGGTTCGTAAGTTTCAGCATTAACCGGAACATAAACATAGACCAAAGAATTAACTGCCCGTCTATATACAGGTGGTTTATATCCTAAAAGAACAATCCTTGTTGCAGCTCTGACTGATTTTAACTGTTGGACAATAGCTTCAGTTGCAAAAAATCCACGATTGTCCCTCATCTTATTATCAAAATCACGAAGAGTATCAAGGGCAAACCATGAAGCCATCAGGACATCTCCGGCATGAGCATCATAAGTATAAGTTGACATTTCAAATAAAAGCTGACGCACACGCTCAAATCCTTCCTTATCAGCTTTAGCTGCAGGAATAATAACTTTATCCTGTTCCATCAACATTGCAATATGAGCGATACCAGTTTCAGGATTAAACTTACGACCTGCTGTAGTTCTAAACCCTTCAACTGGAATATCTTCAGCTTCAAGTTCCTGACGCATCATATCTTGAAATGCCACAGTTTCAACTTTGATCTTTACAGGATGAAAGTTATGATAGGCTTCAATGATTCTTTGCTTGGTTTCATCAGGCGACCAACGACCATAATCAAGCCAAAGCAATATCCGTTCCCTCTTTCCATTTAATCCCCAGATAGCTATAGCTGAATTAGCTGCAGATTCTTTTTTAGAGATAGCAAGATCAACTCCCATTGAAGTAATTAAAGTTCCATAAGATGTATAATGTTCTGGGGGTTTTAGATTGTCCCATTGAGGTAATAATGTTTTATTATTTCCCCTATCAGTTGCTTTTCTGATTATCTTTTCATTAAATACTTTTTCCTCTTCAATCACCGGTTCATTAAGATATTGCCTCATAAATGACGAACTGCTCATGTTTTCTTTTTTCTTCATCAATTTTGCAAATGACCACTTATCTTCCCACAAAACTCCACCTTTTACCTTTTCCCTTAATCCATAAATAGTTGCCAATCTTTTTGAAATCACACTTTGCATCTTTAGAGCAAGAGGATAATCTATTAAATTATATGGGAGAACATATCTGACTTCCCCGTTATTTTTTATTAACCCGTCATCATATATTAAAGCTTTAAGTTTAAGACGAACATCAAACTTACTGTCTTTCCACAAATTATCATAAAGATCATCTTTATACCAAGCGGTTCCTGCAATAATAAGCCGACCATCATCTTCAAGGATCGGGAGCAAAACATTCTCAAACCATTCCTTCGTTTTATGCCTCATCTGTTTAGTCCGGGCATTGTCAATATCTAAAAGATCATCAACTATAATAATATCTGCTCTTCTTGAAATTAACTTTCCTCCGGCACCGATTGCTGCGATAGTCGGATCCTTTTCCATTGTATCACGCTTAATAATCATGGCTTTTTCTCCCCACTTTTTAGGATACTGGGGGACAAGATAACCTAATTCATCAATAAGTTTATGATTATTTTCAAGGTTGTTTATAATTGCCCGGTTAAAAGAAATTGCAATATCTTCATTTGCAGACACAATAATAATTCTGATATTCGGATTTCTATACATTTCCCATAACGGATAGTTAATAGTAAAACATTGGGATTTTGCATGAAATCGTGGAGCAAGGGTAAGGATATTCTTATTTATTTTATGCCATTTATCAGGATAGAATTTTTCCCTTTCATTTTCATAAAGTATTCCATCTTCTTTTTGAATTA
>Ga0208957_1001000_pt1 | contig 16418 bp, 22 predicted proteins | sample RifOxyA1_FD_184029 | JGI IMG/M metagenome (GOLD analysis project Ga0208957, IMG submission 184029) | Groundwater microbial communities from Rifle, Colorado - Rifle Oxygen_injection A1 (SPAdes) | ecosystem: Environmental > Aquatic > Deep subsurface > Groundwater | place: Rifle, Colorado, United... | reverse complement strand
ACATCGATCCAGGGCACCATCGTCAATCGCTTCAAGCGGGACGAGGTAGTCTACTTTCGTGAGCATGATCCTGACAATGATCTGCTCCCGGGCGTGCCTGTGATTGATGTGATCAAAAGCGCCATTGCCCAGGAGTACGAGGCAAGCAAATACGTCGAGGCATTCTTCAAGAATGATGCTGTGCCTGGGCTGCTCCTGAGCACGGAGCAAAGCGTCCCCGAATTGGAAATGAACAAGATTATCGGCTGGTGGAACAAGAAGTTCAAGGGGGCGCGCAATGCTCACAAAGTGGCCTTTGCCGACAAGGGCATGAAGGCGCAGCTCCTCTCGGGCGACCTGGGCAAGCAAGCTCTTGTGGAGATCCGGGAGCAGGCTCGCAACGACATCTGTGTCGGCATGCGTGTGCCCAAGGTCCTGCTCGATATTCAGGGAGCGACCTTCGCCAATGCTGCTGAGGGGCGAAAGTTTCTCCTCGAGGACACAGTGATCCCGCGGGCCGACTACTATGCCGACGTGATCAACGAGGACCTTGTAGATCAGGTTGATCCGAGCGTCACCTTCGAATTTGCCACGGATGAGCTAGAGATTCTCCAAGAGGATGCGACGGCCAAGTGGGCACGATTGGCTTCGGCGATCAATGCAGGGGCCATCACGCCTGAGTTTGCCCGGCAAGAGATGGGCTGGCCGGAGACGGCTGCCCCGGAGGTACAGGAGCAACCCCTGACTCCGGAGCAGATTGATCTCAGGGCATGGCGGCGGAAGTCGCTCAAAGCCCTGCGCAGTGCAGGAAGCGCCGCCGTGGAGTTCGAGAGTCGAGTGATTCGGTCTACAGTCCGGGCGGCGATCTCGGCCCAGCTTGCCGGGGCTAAGACCAGCACCGACGTGCTCGGCGTATTCGACGGGATGCGATGACGGACCTCGAGGACAAGAAGCGCCTGACGGCGATCGTGGCCCGACTCTTGGCAGAGCAGTTTCGGGCCGTCTCTGCGGAGCTTGGCCTGCCCGCGCGCGCGGAGGATTTGCCACCCTGGCCGCCTCGCAACACAGATGCCTGGCGACTGTTCTGGCGTGAGCAGGATAAGCTCATGCGCAGGGAACTCACACCGGTCCTGCGCAGTCTCGCCGACGGCAAGATGAGTGAGCTCATGCTGCTCGTCAAGACTGATGTGTGGATCGAGCTGGTAGATACGGCCATCGCCAAGGCGCAGGCGGCGATCCTGCTCTGGGCGGACAGCTACACCTTCGGGCTTGTGAAAGGGATCAACGAGACCAGCCGGAACGTCATCGAGGACGCTCTGCAAAAAGCATTGACATTGCCGGGCTTTACGCGCGAAAATCTTGTAGCCGAGCTGGCCCCCACGTTCGGAGCCAACCGGGCGGAGATGATCGGGGTTACTGAGGTCACTCGGGTCTATTCGGAGGGGCAGCAGCTCGGCGCTCAGGAGCTCAAGGACGTGGGCATTATCGCTGTGGCGGTTTGGCACGTGAACGAGGGCTCGACCACGCGGGAGCCGGACGAGTGTGATGACCGGGATGAGCTGCCCGAAAGCGAATGGCCGACTGACGAATTCCCGCCACTCCACGTCAATTGTGAATGCACTGTGACCTATGACATCCGGGGGCCGGCATGATCGAGACGATCACCATCGAGGGGATGCCTGGATTGAAGATGGCCCTAAATGGCTTGGCTGATGGCAAATATCGCAAGCCGGCGATGAAGGCTATCGGAGAGATGGTTCGGCACGAAGTTGCGCCTTACCCGCCGCTATCCATAGCCAACAGCCCGCTCAACCCGACCGGCCGCTGGTACCAGCGTGGCTATGGCCCGCGCTCGCGCACGGGCTGGGGCCGGGAGACTTCGGAGCATCTAGGCAAGAGCTGGTACGTAAGTCCTGACATAGACCAGGTGGAAGTGGGCAATAAAGCCAGCTATGGGATCTTTGTCCAGGGCGATGAGCAGGCAGGCTTCCATGGGGAACGGGGCTGGAATGTGCTCTCCGTCATCGCTCGCAATAAGCTCGATGAGGCTATCGAGATCATCTGGCAGTACATCGAGAAAGTGTGGAACGCATGAAGATCAAGCTGAGAGATGCTGGCGCAATCCGGGCGGTGCTCGATGGGGACGTTAGGCGGCTTGAGGTCCTGGCTGCCCCATTCGGGGGTCCGACTCGCTTGGATCGTTACAAGCAATGGCTCTCGGCCCGCACCAATTTCATGCTAAGAATCAAGGATCAGCGGCCGCTTCTTTACATGCACGGGTTTTCGCCTGGTAGACGCCCTGTTGACATCCCTGAACCTATTGGGGTTGCTGAGGCTGTCAGGACGGACGATCTAGGGTTGTGGATGGTTTGTGAGGTTGACAACTCAGTTCTCGGCAACCGTGCGTGGAGCGCGGCCATGAAAGGCACGGCGGCCGCATCGACTGGGAGTGTCAACTATATTGTGAGGCCGCAGGATCAGCTAGACGGTACGCCGACGCCGGGCGAGGTTACGGTATGGCCGATTGCTGAGCTTTCCATTTTCGACAGAGCTGACGGTACTCCAGTCAGCGACGACGCTATTGTCTTGCCCATGAGGGCATTCTTTTCACAGGTCGGTCTTGACCTTCCGACTGCGTTCGAGGCCGGTGAGGATAAGGACCAGGACGAAGCGGATCGACCCCCTATCCGAACGACAGGAGTGTTTACCATGGACGCTGAGATTTTGAAGGCCATCAACGACGGCATCTCTGCGGCTTTCGTGGCTCAGAATGCCGCCGCTGTAGTAGCCGAGACGGAGCGCGCTGCGATGCGTGCTTCGATCCTCGAAGAGTTGAAGAAAGACCCAGCGCAGCGCCGGGCCGTCTTCAACGTTGTGACGGATGACCCGACCAAGGGTCAGGACGAAGGCAAGCAAGAGACCTACGCCTACATGCGGGCGCTGGTCGAGGATGCGCGGCGCGTGGCGGACGGCGGCTTGCCGCTGCGGTTCACAAGCGCCAAGCGAGGGCTTGAGGAAAGCGAAGCGGCCGAGCTCGGTGTGCTCGTCCCGGACGATCTCTATGCTGGGATCAGCGAAGAGCGAGGCAAGTACTCCCTGGTCCGCAGGTCGGGCATGCGCACGTTCACGACCGACAAGCTGACCTTCACCGTGCCAGTCGCCACAAGCATGGCGATCATCCCGACGGTTGCCGAGGAAGGTGCGTACGTCGAGAATGCGCCCTCGACCGTCGCCAAGACTGTGACGCTGCTCAAGAAAGGCTCGCTCGTCACGGTGTCTGAGGAGTCGCTGGAAGACATCCCGGTGCTTCAGCAATGGCTCACGAGCGAAGCCGGCAAGGCGCTGGCACTGGCCGAGAACAAGGTGCTCTATGACCTGCTCGCCTCCATCGATGGTGTTGAGATCGCCACGACCAAGGTGATTCTCGACAGTGAGGTCATGACGGCCTACTTCGCCCTGGCGCAGGAGTACCGTGATCGGGCTGTGTTCATCATGAACGACGCCACCTTGGCCTTCCTGCGCGCGATGCTCATTGCCACGCCTCGCGCGTATGGGGGTATCGGCTGGAACGATCTGGCTATGGGCGACACGCCCGGCGAGCGGTTCTTGGGCAAACCGGTGTTCACCAATGCCAACTGGACAAGCATCCAGACAACGACTCAGGACGACTTGAAGGTCATCGACTTCGTTGACCTGAGCGAGACCGTTGCCTGGGCTGATCGACGTGGCCTGAGCATCTTCGTCGATCCGTACACCGTGCGCGCGAGCGCGGGCCAGGTGCAATTCCTGCCGAGCGCCCGGTTCGCCGGTGTTGTGCTCCGGACGACCGCACTGAGCGGGATCGACGGACACGAGTAGAAGTTAGGCGGGGGAGGGGTCCTACTTCTCCTTCCCCTCCCCCGCCGGAGAACAGTCATGCAATACGCAGACCTGGCCGATCTCAGGCACTATGCCGGCTTCGACAGCGAAGAGGATGACGACGTGCTGATCGCTCTGCTGGCTGCCGCTGCCGAGCTGATCAACGGCGTCACGGATCGGGTCTTCAAAATCGAGGCCGACGGCACCAGGACCTTCCGCCGCATCTGGGGAGAGGATGGGCCCTTTGCCGGGCGCATGCTGTACCTCCACCCGCATGAGCTGGCTCAGGCGGCGACCAGCATCACAGGCACCCCGACGGTCGTCTACTTGCCCGACAACGCGCCGCCCTACAGTCGGATCATGCTCGATGAGAGCGACACGGTAGGCTGGACTTATCCGACCGTCATTGTGGGCAAGTGGGGATATAGCGTCTCGCCTCCGGGCACCATCGTCGAGGTCAATCTACGCCTGGCGAAGTGGCTCTATGGCCTGCGGGAGACCACGACTGGAGATAGGCCGTTGGTCACACCCGAGGGCATTTACCTCACGCCTAACAACTTACCGGCCGACGTCCTCGCTATGCTTCAGCCTTACTGCAAGCTGAGGGTCGCATGAGCGCCATTGCGGACATCTTCACCGCCGTCGGCGAGATGACCGTTGGCACAACCAAGGCCCGCAACCTGGGCGAGATCAAGCTGCAAGTGAGGCTTGCTGATGTTCCGATCCGAATGCTCTTGCCCAACCCGCGGTCGGAGGGGAACTTTGTCGCTATCGGCACAACGAGTAGCTTACGGTGGGCGCTCCGGGATCTTTGTCTGTGGGCCCCCACCGCTCAAGGAACTGGCCTGCCGCAGTACGCGGAGGAGATGGCCGAATACATCCGCCAATACGCCTTAGCCCTCAAGGCGCTCCGGGCACCGACCTCGCAGAGCTACATCGCTTCGGTGAGCTATGCAATCGGGCCGATTACCTGGGGCGAGACCGAATTCTGGGCCGTGGACGTGAACCTGGAGATCGAGGAGGTCTTCTGATGGGACTGTTCAACGTAATCTCTGCCGTTCCTGTGCTCCAGATCGTCGGAGCCTACACTGCCGAGGATTGTGTCGGCGGCCTCTTGACCTTCGCCAACGCGGCCAGCGCTTATGCGTCGGAAGGCGTGATCAAGCGGATCACCGTGATTGACGCTGACAAAGAGAAGGCCGCGGGCAAGCTGTACTTCTTCAATGCTGACCCCTCGTCTGCCGTCGATACGGATGCAGCTTCTTTCCTGCCGGCGGCTGCGGACCTGGTGAAGCTAATCGGCGCTAAGGCAATCGCCGCGGCGGACTTCGTCGACAGCACATCGGACAGTGTGGCCGTCTACGAGATGGATATGGCCTTCGTCCTGGCGGCCGGCGGGACGAGTCTGTTTGCCGTGTTCGTCTGCGACGCCACACCCACCTACACCGCGGCGACCGACTTGACGATCAAGCTCGTCATCGCTCGAGACTGAGAGGAACCCATGCCCTACATTCCTGCGCTTGAGAAGATCCAGATCGGCGAGGAGGCAACCTACGGCGATGGGGCCGTAGCCACGATCCAGCTCGCCGGCAAGACCTGTCGGATCGACCCTCATGTTGAGGCGGAACAGGTCATCGACAAGCGTGGGAACACCATGCCCGCGCATGTGGCGCTGGTCAAGCGGCGCTGGTCGGAGGGGTTGATCTCGGGCTTCCTGGATTACGAGACAGCCCGACTGTGGCTGAACACGATATTCACCGTTGACGCCTCCTCGCCGCATACCTATCTGGCGGTTCTCGCCGGGCAGACACCGGGCAGTCTGTCGCTATACTATGGGCAGACCGGGTTGCTCTACAAGGTCGCTGGCGTCATCCCGAGCTCACTTTCCATCAAGGGAGCCAGCGGTGAACCTGTCACCTTCGAGTTCAAGTTCTTTGGGCAGGCGGCCGACGCGGGCGCGTCCTTCGCCGGGCTGAGTGATCCTGCGCCAGTGTTCGTCATGGGGCATCACGCAGCTGTGTATCTTGATCCCATCGCCGGGCCCATTGGTACGACTGCTCTCACCGATCTTGCTTTCCGCTTTGAAGCTATGATCACCTGTAATCGCAAGCCGGTTTGGCATCTGGGAGATCAGGTACCGGACTCGAACCGGCAAGGTAAGTGGGGCGGGAGCATGAAGCTTGTCGTCGAGGCCGACGCCACGCGCTTGGGCTATATCAACGACATCCTCGATAACACGATTGCTCCAGAGGGCTATGCAGTTCGGGTCCGCATGACAGATGGCTCGAAGATCCTGGACATCAACTTCGCCGGGCAAGCGCTCACCCCGCCGCCGCTGATCTCGGATGAGGATGGGATCACGACCGTCGAGTTCGATCTGGCCCCGGTCTACTCCAGCGATGCGACCTTCCTGAGCTGCTGGGGTGCCACGCTGACGCTGCCATGATCGAGTGGGATCTGCCCGGGCCGAACACACCCGGCTTCCTACGCCGGCGGAAAGAGCTAGGCGAACTGCTCGATGCCGAGTACAACCCAACCAACCTGGAGGCAGTGAATGAATACCTCCTCCAGTTCATCAAGCAGCCCGAGGGCCGAGACGAGGCACTCGAAGCGATACTTGATCTGAGCGCGGCCGAATACTCAAAGATAATCCTGCGTTTGATTGGGCAGCTTCGGATTCCTGACCCAAAAGGCGGGCCATCCGAGCAGCTTTGAGATGGGGGGCGCCATGTCCCCCGGAGCTGCTAATCATCCAGGCGGCTGAGCATTTCCATGTTCTGCCGCCTGACGTTGAGGAGCGAATGACGCCTCAGTGGTGGGCGCTGTATCTGGTCTATCTTGAGGAGTTGCAGCGTGGCTGACAAGATTCTGAGCATCATCATTCGGACAAAGGATGAGGCCTCGGCCAAGCTCAAAGAGATCACGGGCCTGAACGACGCTCAGGTGGCATCCATCGGTGCGGCGCTGCCGGTGATCGGCGCCGCCTCTGCGGCCTACGTCGGGGCGCTCAAAGTCGCTGGCGATCTGGCGATGGGCTTTCAAGACTACGCCATCGCCGTAGGCGACACGGCTACGAAGCTGCAAATCTCCAATGACGAAGCCGCGGCCATGATGGAATTGGGATCTGACTTCGGCGTGAGTCTCTCCGGAATGGAAATGGCATTCAGGACGATGGCGAAGAGCGGGATTGATCCATCTATCGAAGGCCTCATAGAGATCAAGAAACGACTGGACGAGGCTGGCGGCCCAGCTGAACGGTTGGCTCTTGCAACTGAGCTGATGGGCAGAGGCGGGGCTGACCTGATCCCGGTCCTGGATCAATTGAATAATGACCAACTGCGGAATTATATCGATAACCTGAACGAGGGGCAGCGTATCTCCCAGGAGGAATACGAGACGGCCCTCCGGCAGCGCGCCGCTTTGGACGAAGTGGGAGACGCCTGGGAGGGGATCAAGCTCCAAGTCGGTGGATGGCTCTCCATGGGCGCCTTGCCCTATCTTGAGAACATCCTGGATGTACTCAAGGGATCTGTTTCATATCTGGAGGGCTTTGCTCGCTTTTGGGAGATTCTGACGGGTTCGGGCTTGCCCGAGGTTCCCACGATGAGCGGCGGCGGTGGCTGGGGTGTCGAAGGTCACGCCACAGGCGGTAGATTTGAAGTTGGGGGGCCGGCTGGTGTCGATCAAACGATGGTCCGTTTCCGGGCGAGTGCGGGGGAGACAGTAACGGTCGGATCGGGCGGCGACGAGACTGTTTCCGAAATGCGCCGGATGACCGCAGAGATCAAGCGCATGGTGAGAAGTCTGCCCGTCGCAATCCGGGATGCGGTGGAGCGGAGCGCGTGAAGTGGTCGGGGAAACTCTATTTTGGTATTCGAAACGAAAGCGAGCTCTTAGCGAATACCGGCTTTGAGACTGCCGGCGCTGGCGGCGAGGATGTCTTCGGAACCTGGGTAGAATACGCGCCGGGAACAGGCACGGTTGAAGACGAAACAGTAGATATTCATGGTGGCTCGCATGCTGCTCAGTGCAACTCGGACGCCTCTGACGATGCCATCATCTATCAAGATGACATAGCAGTTACACCAGGACATGCTTGTCTCCTCTCGTTTTGGACGCACGGAGACGGGCAACACTGCGGACGCTACTACGCTTACGATTTGACACACTCCGCCTTCATTGTCCCGGACACGGCCGAGATGCTACCAGGGGATCTCACGAATGTTTACGGAAGCGCTTACGAGCTTGTGACTGCGGGGTTCAGGGTGCCGGCAGGTTGCACGACCGTCCGCATTGGTCTTTTGGCCCCTGGCATTCCCGCCGCTACAATCTACTTCGACGATGTGTCTTTGATCGACGTTGACGACATTGCATGGACCGAATGCGAAGATGTACTTCTCGATCAACCCGTTGAATGGGAATATGGCTTTGCTCAAGGCAGCCCGCTTGATCTCCTGGCCTCAACGGGGCGCCTATCCTTTCTTTTGGACAACTCGGATCAAAATAGCGCCGGCCTGGCCGGGCTGTACTCACCCGAGAATGCCAATCTCTTAGCTGGGTTCGCCGAAGGAACATTGGTCAAGCTGGAGCTTGCGGAGGACGACATGACAACCATTCTGTTGACGGGCTGGATCACGCCCGATGACACCTGGACCTATGCGAGCGCGACGACCTTCACGGTTGTGGGTGATCAAACGGCGCGGTTCCGCAAGGGAACCAAGATCAAGCTCACGCAGACAACCGACAAGTATTTCTACGTCGTCTCATCCAGCTACGGCGCTCCGAACACAACCGTCACGATCACGGGCGGATCGGATTATTCCCTGGCGAATGCGGCGATCACGTCGCCTAGATTCAGCTACATCTTGAACCCGGAGGGATTCCCGGCCTGGTTCAATTGGACGCCGGCGCTCACCGGGTTTTCGGCCGATCCCACAAACGCTGTCTATCGGTTCTGCATGATCGGCGGCACAGTATTCCTCAAGGTCCGTCAGGGCACTGCCGGAACGAGCAACGCCACCACATTCACAGTCGGTCTGCCGATCACTGCCTCCTCCATCACGAATGATGGGCAATGGGGTACACCCGGCTTCTATGTCGATAACGGGGTGACGAAGACCGGCGGGGCCGTGGGTATCTCGGCTGTGGCGAACACCATCGCGAATTGCTACACGGATGATCTCGGAGTCTGGACGGGTTCGGGCAGCAAGCGTATCGCCTTCATGCTGGCCTACGAGGCGGCATGACAGACGTATTCTTCACCCGTTTCATCGGAAGGATCAGCGACATTCGTCCTGATTCGGGTCTATTCGATGGGCAAGTGGTCGAGGTTGAAGTGCAGGATTGGATCGGATTTCTGTCCGAGCAAGAGCTAGGTCCTCATGAAGTGACAACCGACAAGACGGCCGACGAGGCAATCGACGAGGTGCTCATCGGATTCCCTATTCAACCTGAGGCGACCGATTTCGACACCGGAACCGAGACATTCCCAACCTTATTTGATACAGATGGGCCCGCCTCGAGCATGGCGAGCTTCCTGTCGAAGATGTGTCGAAACGAATGGGGCCGTCTATATCTTATAGCCGACGGCACACTGCAATTCCAAAACAAGACTGCTCGGGATGCTGCCCAATCTATCGGGACCGTCGACGGCGAGATGACCGAGCTCGATGTGGAGTATCTTCGGGCGGACGTATATCCCATCGTTCAGGTGGTCGTGAGCCTTGCAAGCGTTGACGCCAACCCGGATAGATTGCTGTGGTCGCTGGCTGGTGCGCCCGCCATTCAGCCAGGCCAGACCATCGAGATCGAATGTCCCTATACCGACGTGGAGGGAACCCAGGGACAGATCACAGCCAAGGACATCGTTGATCCGCCCTTTTACGAGTTTGGGAGCGTTCAGAACTTCGTTTCCGACGATATGCACGCCGATTTATCGGTTGATCTTGAGGTTGGGGCAACCAAGACGCTGGCGCGATTGACGAATGAAAATGCCGGAACCGTCGGCTACCTGAACGATCTCCAGCTTGACGGGAAGGGGATCATCTTCGCCAGTCCTCTGACCATCGAGCGGCGAACTGAGGAGCCGATTTATCGTGGCATTGGCGAGCGCCGGCTGGTCGTCCGCCTGGAGCAGATCGCCGATCTGGACACTGCCACACAGCGGGCGGAAGACTTGCTTGCCATCGTAGGAAATCCCGAGCGCCGGGCGATTGAGCTTCGGTTCGACGCCGGGCAGTCCTTGGCCCTGGCGGAAGTGGCCGTGACACTGGAGCCCTCCAGCAAGATAACAGTGGTCGAGGACATGACCGGCGTGAGTGGCGACTACTTCGTAGAACGCCTCTTTTTCTCCCTCGACGCCGGCCAACTCTGGGTCACTATCCTCGCTTCCCCAGCATAGCAACAAATCCTGCGAAATTGGTACCAGAGTGGGGGTCCATCTTGCCCCAGGATGTGGTATAACACTCTCAGAGCGAAGGAAAGGAGCGAATGATGTCCCAGGTCACACAAGTCAGGATGAGGCTCTTGTACCGTGTTATGGCCGCCGGCGGCAATGTCTCGAAAGTGGCCCGGGAGCTAGGGGTCCATCGGTCAACCCTTTGGCGATTTCTCTACCAGAACTATGAGCCGGAAACCCCGACAATCCGCCGGGCGCTGGGACTGGAGGAAGTCCATGAATAAGACCAAGATCATCCCCACGCCCTACGCCGAGCTAGTGACGCAGGTCGGACAGCAAAGGATCGTAGACGCCCTGACGGTCGAGGTTCTCTATGGGCACCTGAGCCGCCAGGCTGCGGACATGCTAATCGAAGCCCGCAACTGGGACGGCGCTCTGATCGTTCTGCGCCGACTGAACCAGGAGAAGCATATGCCCACGAACTGACCGAGCCGCCCACTCACTTCAAATCTCAGGAGACGACATGAATATCAAGGATAGCTTTCCCTCGAAGTGGCTCAAAGCGGATGACCTCGAAGGCGACATGAACCTGACGATCAAGGGTGTTGAGCAGGAAATGCTCGATGACGGCCCCAAGCCTGTAGTGTCCTTTCGAGAGATCGAGAAGGGTCTGGTGCTCAACAAGACCAATGCCCGGACCATCGCCAAGCTCTATGGCGTGGAGACTGGCGCTTGGGCGGGCAGGATGATCACGATCTTCCCGACGCAGGTTGATTACCGGGGCGAGCAGGTTGCTGCCATCCGCGTCCGGCTGGCAGCCCCGCCAGCCAACGGGACACAAGTCGTCCCGAGTAACGTCCCCGAGGACGACTTCCCGTTCTAAGTTCAACCGGCTGGCCCGTCCGCGACAAGCCAGGAGGGCGCTGCCGCGGTCGGCGGCATAGACGGCGGGCCGGCCGGATCTGTGGAGAGACCATGAGACGTGCTGCGAAAGTGGATACCAATCAAGCTGAGATCGTTCAGGACCTTCGAGCGCTGGGGTGCACGGTGCAGTCCATCGCCTCGATGGGCCAGGGTGTGCCGGATCTGCTTGTCGGGTGGAAGGGCAAGAATTACCTCTTCGAAGTGAAAGACCCAGCCAAGCCGCCGAGCAAGCGTCTTCTCACGGAAGACGAACTGAGCTGGCAACTCGCCTGGCGTGGTCATGTGAAGACGATTGAGGGCACGTATCAAGCCCTGGAGGAGATGACCCATGAAGGATAACCGCTTCGAGCTCTGGACAGACATCAGCCTCAACCAGAATTGCAAGCCGGGCAGCGGCACGATCTACCCGATCAACTTCGCCAAGATGAAGGCGGCCGGGATCGACGGGGTTGTGATCCGCAAGAGCAGCGGACTGAAGCGAGATGCGGCCTTCTCGGCGAACTGGCTGGGCGCTCTCGCCGCCGGCCTCAAGCGGAGCTTCTATGCCGTGTACTGGCCCCAGCTCGGGTTTGAGGGCCAGGTCGAGGCGATGACGACCTTCTTGGACGGAAGTGCCTTCAATCCCGATCAGGTGGACCGTCCACCGTGGGCGGACATCGAGGTTGCCCACTCCATGAGCACATCGCTGGCGATCAAGAACACGCTGGCCTGGCTCTACCGGATGAAGCTGTGGGCAGGCGACCTGGACATCTACACGGGCCAATACCGATGGAATCGGTACTACTCCGACAAGGCGGGATGGTGCGACGACTGGCGGCTTGTGATCGCCAGCTACGGGCACGGCCTCCCGCTCTTGCCGACGGGCTGGCAGTTCCATAAGGACGGCACGCCGACCGTGCGCTCCGAGGTCTGGGACGGCTGGCAGTACAGCGCCGACGGCAACGGCCTGGGAGCTCTTCTGGGATGTTATAGCCGGGACGTGGATCTGTCCTGGAGGAGGATACGGGAATGAGCAAGCTATCAGAGTTAATGCAGGGGACGGTTCACTCTGCTCGAGCTCGGGAGAGGAGTGGCAGCTTTGGGATGATCCCCTGGCGGACGGTCGAGAAGTGGATACCGCTTGCTAAATCTCTGGAGAATCCGTCCGAGCCTCAGCCGCTCCCCATCGACGGCCAGCTCGCCGAGTACGATGATCTGAGGGAGGGATAACCCATGAAGAAGGACTATCGTAAGGGATGGTTCACGCATGTCCACCATTCGGGTCCAGCCATCGAGTGGTCCGATAACATCGAGGAACGATTTGAGTTCATCCGAGCCAGTAAGGCGGCGGACGAGCAAGAGCTGCGGGCGGCGCTGATTATTCGCGTGCCCGACCGGCTAATCCCACTTGAGGTTCGCAAGGCCCAAGCGGCCTACAACAAGGCCAGGGCGGCCTACAACAAGGCCAGGGTGGCCTACCACACGGCCCAAGCGGCCTAAACAAGGCCCAAGCGGCCTACCACAAGGCCCAAGCGGCCTATGACTGGGAGGCTATTTACGCCCAGGTGAAGCTAGCGAATTCCCCTTGGGATGGTAGGACGATCTTTTCGAGAGGTAAGGGAATCGAGGCGATCTTGTGACCTGTTCCTGTCCGGAACACCACCCCGGAACGGGTGAACAGGTCGAGGCAGTCTGACAGTAGGCTGACGATAGGCTGACGTTTAGCTGACCATTTGAGCGTAGGAGGGGTAGGGGTGCTTGACTTCCAGAAATCCTGTAACAAAATTGAGGCGAACTTTGCAAGACAAAGGCGCGAACGACTGAGTTCCCGGGAGCGCCCTGCAAGGGCAGGCGACCGGGAACTCGTCGGAGGAGCCAAGGGGGCAAGACAAACCGGGACGAATCGGGACGGGGAGGTCTTTGTGAGAAGAATGCTCAGGTGTGCCATGCCGCTCTGCGGCAATCGAGTTTCACGACCGGATCACATCTATTGCTCGAGCTGTTGGCACCAGAATTCGGCTACCCATGAGGCGGCGAACTTGACTGCTGATGGCGTGATCCGTTGGAAGAATCTTCGTACGACCACCTTCGTTCACAAAGGCCCTCCCCCTGAGGGGGTTGAGCTCTACGGTCGGCATCCTGAATGAACCCGAAGAACCGCATGATGGAGCTGGGCTTCCCCCAGGATCAGATCCGGGCTATCCGGGATCGCCTCTCGGATGAAAAGCTGATTAGCCTCTTCGAGCAGCTCGATGCTATGCCCGAAAGCCAATTCCCATTCGCCAGCCGTTTCTACTCCCTGGCTCTCAAGGCAATGGGCGATCTGCCCGGCACCAGCTCTGCCCAGGAGAAGATCACGGCCGACGCATTCGAGCGCCAGGACGCAGACCGCCGGCGAGAGATACGCCTGATCCTCGATGCTGAGGGCCCTTCCTCCACACAGAAGCTCCACAAGGCCATCGGCGGCCGCAAGGCCGGGCTGATCGCTGTGCTCAACATGATGGTCCGGGATGCGGAGCTGATCGTCTTCAAAGGCACGCGTGGGGCGAAGCTCTATCAGATCAACCCGTCGGGGGAGCCATGACCTCCCTCGCCTGGGGCTTCTGGATCTTCGCCCTGGTGTTCGCCGGGCAGATTCTCCTCGAAATCACAAGCTGATTTGACAACTCCGCCCTCCTGTGCTACGGTTATTGCCGGAGGGCACATGGACTCATTCTACAAATACGTCGGCGTTCGCGGTGTTCTTGCGGTAGTGGTCACGATTGCGGTCGTGGCCGCTGTGTTTATGAAGTACGAGATCGACGCCCCGATGTGGTCTTTGCTGGGCCTGGCCTGGGGCGCCTACTTCCCGACCAACGGCAATTCTGCGGTCAAGGCTCTCACGGCCCCGAAATGAAGTCGAAGCGGAAGAAGTTCATCAGCGCTTATCTGATGAGCTTCAACGCCACCCGGGCGGCGATTGCGGCCGGCTACAGTGAGCGGTCAGCCCCTACCACTGGGCATGATCTCCTAAGACAACCCAAGGTAGCCGAGGCGATCAAGCTCCATCTGACCGCCTCGGCTATGAGTGCCGACGAGGTGCTCATGCGCCTGGCTGAGCTTGCCAGAGGCGAGGTAGGCGGTAGGGACAAGGTGCGCGCGCTTGAACTCCTGGGCAAGAGCTATGCCATGTTCGTGGACAAGCAGATTATTCAGACCCTTGGAGGGCTAGAGATCACCGATGACGAAGCGTCTGGTGATCCGGCTGCCCCACCCGCACGCGAGACAGGCTGAGATCGAGGCATGCACAGCCAAGCGGATAGTTCTCCGGGCGGGCAGGCGAGGGGGCAAGACCACCCTCGTAGCCCGCAAGGCGATCAAGGAGGCCAGCCTCGGCCGGCGGGTGCTTTACACGGCCCCAATCGTGGAGCAGACCGATGCCTTCTGGACCAAATGCACCGATTGGCTCGGCGCGGCTTTCCTGACCAAGCTGATCGAGAAGAACGAAACGCGGAAGATGCTCGACTTCCGGCACTCGGGCGGGCGGATCACAGCGCGTACAGCATTCAAGCCCGATCACCTGCGCGGCGATTACGGCGACCTGATCTTGCTGGACGAATATGCCTTTCAAAACCCCGAGGTTTGGGAGAAGGTCTGTGCGCCGATGACGCTCGACAACGACGGCGATGTGATCTTCCTGGGCACACCGAACAAGCGCAATCATTTCTATCGGCTCTATCTCCAAGCCAAGAACAACGACGATGGCCGATGGGCCGAGTTCGCTTTCCCATCGACCGAGAATCCTCATCTGAGCGCCGATGCCTTAGTCGAGATCACGAAGGATATGACGGCCGAGGACTATCGGCAGGAAATCCTGGGCGAGTTCGTCGAGGGCGAGGGGCAGGTGTTCCGGGTGCGGGATACGCACTTCTGGAGGCCCAACGGCGGCCATGCCGACCACCCCAAGGGCACGACCATCGACTGGGGGCAGGTGCAGGATTACACCTCGATCTCAGTGGGTTGTCTCCAGTGCCACAAGGAGCTGGAGCTGATCCGCTTCCGGGGCATGAGCTATCCCGACCAGCTCCAGCGGATCAAGGAGCTCTACCAGCGGGTTGGAGGCAGCGTGTGGGCCGAGGCCAACAGCATGGGCTTGCCCAACATCCAGCAGCTCCAGGCGGACGGCGTGCCTGTGATGCCCTTTGACACCACACTCCAGAGCAAGCGGCAGATCGTTCAGGGGCTTAGGCTGGCCCTGGAGCGGGATGAATGGCAATTCGTCGAGGACATGGTCGCCCGGCTTGAGCTCGAAGCCTATGAGGCGACGACCTCGCCTCGAACTGGGCAGACGAGCTACCAGGCGGCTGAGGGGGCGCACGACGACACGGTGATCACTCGAGCGCTTCTGGTCTGGGCGGATGCCCAGGGGCACATCACATTGGGGTAGCTATGCGAGACATGCTTCTGACCCCCCGAAACGCCATGCGAATTGCAGACTGGCCATTTGCTGCCGGGCTGAGAGAGGGTGCCTATGAACTCTCCAGCGGTCAGCGCCTTAGCAGCGGCAAGTATACCAAGTCGGCCTGGGCCTACGCTGCTATGCAGATCCGGGCGAGTGAGCTAGCCCGGCTGTCTTGGCGCATCGTGCGCAATGACGAGGTGGTCAAGAACCATCCCCTGTACGAGATGCTGACCAACTTCGGCCGGGAGAGCAATTGGGCCGAGGTCATGGGCGCTTCGGAGATCGACATGCTCATGACCGGAGCTGGCTATTGGCTGATCGACGGGACTGAGCTTAGGCGGTTGAGCTCCCCCACGATGAGCGTGAAGGCGGACCGGACCGGTATTCAGGAGTTCGTCACATCGATCCAGGGCACCATCGTCAATCGCTTCAAGCGGGACGAGGTAGTCTACTTTCGTGAGCATGATCCTGACAATGATCTGCTCCCGGGCGTGCCTGTGATTGATGTGATCAAAAGCGCCATTGCCCAGGAGTACGAGGCAAGCAAATACGTCGAGGCATTCTTCAAGAATGATGCTGTGCCTGGGCTGCTCCTGAGCACGGAGCAAAGCGTCCCCGAATTGGAAATGAACAAGATTATCGGCTGGTGGAACAAGAAGTTCAAGGGGGCGCGCAATGCTCACAAAGTGGCCTTTGCCGACAAGGGCATGAAGGCGCAGCTCCTCTCGGGCGACCTGGGCAAGCAAGCTCTTGTGGAGATCCGGGAGCAGGCTCGCAACGACATCTGTGTCGGCATGCGTGTGCCCAAGGTCCTGCTCGACATTCAGGGAGCGACCTTCG
>Ga0208957_1000989_pt1 | contig 16552 bp, 14 predicted proteins | sample RifOxyA1_FD_184029 | JGI IMG/M metagenome (GOLD analysis project Ga0208957, IMG submission 184029) | Groundwater microbial communities from Rifle, Colorado - Rifle Oxygen_injection A1 (SPAdes) | ecosystem: Environmental > Aquatic > Deep subsurface > Groundwater | place: Rifle, Colorado, United... | reverse complement strand
GAGGTATTGTCTTCACTAAACATAAAAAATAATAAAGTCTTGCTTGACCAGAACAAAATTCTTGCCAATGACGGAATTGTTGCATTACTTAAAGGCAATCTGAGAAAATTTGGTAATTTGTTAAACGTCTCTTGGGTAGCAAAAAAGCAACTTAACAGTAAAACAAGCAATCCTGAATTAGACAAGATGTATAACTTGGCTAAAAGAGCGGGTGCAATCGGAGCTAAAGTAATCGGCGCCGGAGGTGGCGGATTTATGCTTGTAATGTTTCAGGCAAACAAAAGAGTAAAGATAAGAGAAGCAATGAAAAATTATGTAGAACTACCATTTAGGTTTGAAAATATGGGTAGCAGAATTATATTTAATATATGAATATACTTTGTGTTTGCAGAAAGGGTAATGTCAGAAGCGTAGAAATGAAAAAATGCCTCAATAAAAGGGGTTATAAAGATGTTCTTTCTGTTGGGTCGGATTTAGTTTCAACGAAGACACTATACATGTTATGTGAGTGGGCTGATATGATATTACTTGCTAAACCGGAACACGGTAAGTATATTGAAGCGAAGTATAAAAACAAAATAAACTTAAAATTTTATGTTGGTGATGATTTAGAGTTTGCAATAAATAAACAATTAGATTTAATAAAACTATGAAAGTAACTATTCTCGGAAAAGGTTGGGTGGGAAACTTTATGCAACAACTGTTTCCTGATGCTTATATTTACAGTTTAGGTATAGGCACTAAGGAAGAAGCCAATAAAGGAGATATTGCCTTTGTATGCGTACCCACACCCTGTCCGAATGAAGGAGCATTAGATACCTCGATAGTTGAGGAATGTGTTTCTTGGTGTGAGTGTCCGTTAATAGTTATTCGGTCAACGGTAAACCCAGGTACTGCCGACCTCCTTTCTGAAAAATACCACAAGCGCATTGTGGTGCAACCGGAGTACCTGGGTGAAACCCCCAATCATCCGATGTTAGATCCTAAAACAAGGAACTTTATGGTAATAGGGGGAAAGCCGGAAGACAGAAGAAAGGTTATTGAACTCTATACCACAGTTTACAACGCCAATATGAATATAAGGCAAGTTACAGCTTATGAGGCGGAAGTAATTAAGATGACCGAGAATAGAGCTATATCCTTTAAAGTTGCACAATGCCAAGAGCTTTACGATGTTTGTGAGAAAGCGGGGATAGATTACTACACGATCAGAGACACAGTTTATGGAGACGATCCGAGATTTAATCTTTGGTGGACATTTATCTTCCCCGGAAAGAGGGGATTCAATTCAAAGTGTATTCCAAAAGATATATACGCGTGGTGCGCGTGGGCGGAAAGTGTTGGATATAAGCCAGAAATAACGAAAGCGATTTTAGAAAGGAACAAACTGTGGCTCAAAACATGAATGTCAGTCTGAATTACGGAACCAACTTACCGGCGCTGATAAAAGCGATGTCTAAGACCACTGGAGACGTTTTAGAGTTAGGTATGGGTGTTTTTAGTACACCATATCTACATTATCAATGTATGCTGTCTCACCGCAAACTGGTAAGTTACGAGAACTTTCAGGAATGGATGAATTTCTTTTTAAAATACCGTTATCCTAACGCCTATCATGAGATTTATTTTGTTGAAAAATATGCCGATGCAAAGATAGATAAAGAGTGGGATGTTGTTTTAATAGACCAAACCCCGGATTCCAGCAGAAGAGAAGAAATTAGAAGACTTGCAAATCTTGCAAAGTACATAATTATTCACGACTCTAACGACAACAACGAGAAGAATTATCACTATTCGGAAATATATCCACTGTTTAAATACAGAATAGACTGGGATCAAGACAAGAACCACACAACGGTATTAAGTAATTTTGTTGATTTGAAAGACTTTTGGCTATGAACGTATACGATTACATAATTAATAAGTACAAAATTGAAGTAGGAAATCAGTATATTATTGATATTCCAAATATGGTGCGTGAAGACCTTGCTAAGTTGTTTGCGGAACTTAACTTTAAAATCGGCGTTGAGGTTGGTGTCGATAAAGGAGATTATTCGGAAATATTATGCAAAGCTAACCCTCAGGCGAAAATTTACGGAGTTGACCCCTATGAAAGGGTTGCTTATGAACCAAATATAAAACCCCACGAAGCGGGAATATGGGAAACACAAGAAGGGTTTGACGACAATTATCAAAATGCTGTTAAAAAACTGTCACCATGTAAAAATTACACACTTATTAAAAAGTATTCATCTGAAGCGTTAAACGATTTCGAGGACAAATCGCTTGATTTTGTGTATATAGACGCCAATCACGATTTCCCCAATTTTATATACGACTTACACTCTTGGCTAAAGAAAGTAAAAATGGGTGGAATTATGTCAGGGCATGACTACGCCCCATATTCTTATAGGAAGTTTAATCATGTAAAAAGAGCGTTAGAGGCTTACGCGAGGTCTTATAGAATGATACCGTTCTTTGTGGTTGGAAGGTACGACCAAATAGAAGGTGAGAAAAGAGAAAAGTTTAGGAGTTGGCTTTGGGTGAAAGACAAACATCATGGATAAATTTAATTCTGAAAGTTACTTTAAACAAGTCGCGGAAATCGCGCTTGGTTTTGTGGGGTCGTCTGAATATGTAAAGGCAATAGACATCCTTTTGGAGTGTCACAAAAAAAGGGGGATAGTGTTTACAATGGGGTGTGGCGGTTCGGCTTCTACGGCTACACACTTTTCAGCTGATTTATCAAAAACGTGCGGGGGATTTAAGTCAATGTCGTTAGTAGACAATATTCCCCTTGTAAGCGCTTATACAAACGATTTCGGGTGGGAAAGTGTTTTCAGCGGTCAATTAAGGGATTGGATTGGTAAAAACGATGTACTTGTTGGTTTCTCCGTACATGGCGGTAAAAAGGATTGGTCTAATAATTTGATAGGTGCGATGGAACTCGCAAAAGAGAAGGGCGCTAAAATTATCGGATTTTCAGGATTTGACGGAGGAGCTATGAAAGAAATGGCGGATGTTTGCCTGACCGTTCCAACAGAAAGTGAAATTTATGGTACACCGCTTGTTGAGGCTATGCACGTTGTAATTCATCACAGTATTATTTTCGATTTGAAAGAAAGAATAAAATGAAAGAGAGTGGAATATTTTACGACTCGGCAAACATAGAAGGACTTGAAAAATGGTACAAAACAGGTGTATTGGGTGGTGCTACAACAAATCCTGTAATTCTTCAAAAAGAGGGTGTTCTTAACGTCCCGGAGCATATTGAAAAAATGATTGAAGTTACGGACAAGAAATTTCCTATTTCAATAGAGGTTCCCGATTCAACAATGACTAAGAGTGAAATGATTGAATTAGCTTTAAAATACAGAGATAGATTTCCGGGTAATGCAGTAATCAAAATTCCAATGGATGCAAGAGAACCCCAAAAAGCATACGAGGTTATGTATAAATTAAGCGAAGAAGGTGTAAGAGTAAATGCAACGCTTGGATTGACCGCTGGTCAATTGATATTGGCAGGAGAAGCACTTCGCAAAAGCAAGGATAGTTTTATTAGTTTATTTTGGGGAAGGTGTGAAGAAGCTGGGGGAACAGGTGCGGTTAATACTTTAACTACAACCATAAAATATCTTCAAACACATAGTCTTGCGTCTAAAATAATCATAGGAAGTATAAGAAGTGTGGCACAGATAGAACAGGCTTTCGCGTTGGGTGCAGACATTGTAACCATACCGCCGAAGTTATTGGAGGAATGGTTGTTTACTCAAAGGGGTGTGGAAACCGCAGACCAATTTAATCAGACATACAGAGACGTAAGTGAAAGGATCAAATTAATATGATCGTTGGAAACGGAGACGTGGCAGGTGCGATAGACGATAGGTTAGATATTCTTTTTTTTGCATCGGGAGTAAGTAACTCCAGAGAAGAAAGGGAAAGCGAATACAAAAGAGAGAAAGACCTACTGCTTTCTCAACCAAAAGACAAACATATGGTTTACTTCGGTTCGCTTTGTATCTTTTACTCAGATACGAGATACGCGAAGCACAAAAGAGAAATGGAGGAGTTAGTTAAAGCAAACTTTCCAAACTATACGATAATACGGCTTGGAAACATAACTTGGGGGGATAACCCGCACACGATAATCAATTTCTTTAAGAAACAAAAAAGAATAGGTGTACCTTTAGAAGTACTGGATGAGTATAGATACGTTGTAGACAAAAAGGAGTTTAACCACTGGATGAAGTTAATCCCGAAGTGGAATTGTGAAATGAATATCCCGGGAAAGAGAATGAGGGTAATAGACATAGTAAAGGAGTATGTATGATTTCTATATTTTATAGACCAACATTCATTAATTTAAATCCGAATGAGGCGTTTTCTTTAAGAACCAAACCAATACCAAAAGGTCGTGGTCATTTGATGAGGGTGTCTTCAATGATTAGGGCAGATCAGATAGCTGAATATATCAGAGCAAGACTTAATCCCGAATCGGATTATGAAAACGATATTTGTATTTATGTAAAACCGAATGTCCCCAATGGCGGTGATTTTAAGTTTGAAGGTAAACCTTATTTAGATATGGTTGACGGGTGGGGTCTTTATCCGCTTATGAGAAATTATCCACAAATCCCCGTTATTTTATGTTCCAAGCAAGACCAAGAAATCATGTCAAAGATACTAAAGAACAAAACAATACTTATTCCTCAACACCATTGTAATTTTAAAAGAGAAAAAAGAAATAGCAGAAGCGTTACAAAGGTTGGAGTTATCGGCACGGCAGGTGCTTTCCCATATTTACCAGTAGGATTAAAAGACGTGTTGTCCAAAAGAGGCATTGAATTGATAGAATTTTCAAGGTTCTTTTCAAGGCAGGATGTTGTTGATTTTTATAAGAAAATAGACGTTCAAATTGTCTGGAGACCATACAGGATGAGACTGTCTAATCCTTTAAAGATAGTAAACGCTTCTTCTTTTGGTATTCCTACGATTGCTTTTGAAGAGTCTGTCTTTAAAGAAGTGGAGGGTTGTTATATACCTGTTAAAACACTTGAAGAATTTCTTGAAAACCTTGACCGTTTAATTGGCGACCCATATCTTTATGAGTCTTATTCTCAAAGGTGTGTTGAAAAATCAGAAAAATATCACATAGAAAACATTGCTAAATTATATAAACAATTAACATAATGGATCTATCAATACTTATTCCGGCAAGGAATGAAGAATTTTTGCCACAAACGATTAACGATGCCTTAAAAAACATAAGGGCAGAGTCTGAAGTTATTGTAATATTGGACGGCTATCTTCCCAATCCCCCCATAGAACAAAGCGACCCAAGATTAACCATAATCTACCACCCCGAATCGGTGGGGCAAAGAAAGGCGTCAAATGACGCTGCCAAAATAGCAAAAGGCAAGTATTTAATGAAAGTTGACGCCCACTGTGCTTTTGATGAGGGTTTTGACCGCAAAATGCTGGATGCTTATAAAGAAGTTGGCGACAATGTAACAATGATACCGCAAATGAAAAACCTTCACGCTTTTGATTGGATATGCCCTGACGGACACCGAAGGTATCAAGGACCATCTGGACCTTGTTATTGGATATTCAAAGACGGAAACTGGGTTTATTCCGAGAAAAACAGTAAAGAACAGTCCTTATATAAAGTATGCGGAAAAGAAACAACTAAAGATGTTGTATGGATAGTAAAACACAATCCCACAAGTACATGTTACAGATTTGACAAAACAATGCATTTTCAATATTGGAGCGAGTACGGAAAAAGACAACAGGGAGATTTGATTGAGTCGTTAAGTATTCAAGGTTCTTGTTTTATGTGTACTAAAGAGAAATACTTTGAATTAGAGTTGTGCGGAGAAGAATTTAACAGTTGGGGTCAACAAGGCGTAGAGGTGGCGTGTAAGACTTGGTTATCGGGCGGAAGGGTGATAGTTAATAAGAGAACTTGGTATTCCCATATGTTTAGAACTCAAGGTGGAGACTTCGGTTTCCCGTATTCAAATCCGCAATCCAAAGTTAATGAAAACAGGGAACTTTCAAGAGAATTGTTTCAACGTGACGGTTGGCCAAAGGCAACACACAAATTTCAGTGGTTGTTGGATAAATTCAAACCGCCGGAGTGGGATATAAGTAAGGGAATGATCTATTACACAGATAATCAGTTAGATGAAAAAATCGCTAAACCAGTAAGAGAACAACTTATGAAGATAAGTAAAGAAAAGAACATACCAATAACCAGTTCTACTTTGAAGGGAATGGATTTTGGAGTTAAAAACATACACTTTCCTTCACTTAAAAAAGGATATGTTTCAATATTTAAACAAATACTGGCTGCGCTTGAACACAGTACTGCGGATATAATCTTTTTTACTGAACACGATGTTTTATATCACCCTTCACATTTTGATTTTACGCCACCTGATAAAAATACTTTTTATTATAATCAAAACGTATGGCTTTTAAGAACAACCGATGGACACGCGCTTCATTATGACGTTAATCAACTATCCGGTATGTGTGGTTACAGAGAGACGCTTCTTACGCATTTTAAAGAAAGATACGAAAGAGTGTTAAAAGAAGGATTTACAAGAAACATGGGATTTGAACCATTTACACACAACCGAGTTACTTGGAAAAATGTCTTCAAATATGATACTTGGATGAGTGAGTTTCCAAATATAGATATTAAACATGGAGAAAACGCAACAGGTCAAAGATGGAAGAAAGAACAATACCGCAATCAACAGTTACTTATTAATTGGCAAGAAAGCGAAAACTACTCAATTTTAGGCTGGAACTCCAATGATTTAATTGCCTTAAGATAGGATTATCTTCTAATCTTAAGGAATGAAATACACCAAACTAAATAACACCTACTTCGCAACTCCGAAGGACAATCTCAGGGATTTAATTGAAGTGGAAATCGGAGATAGTAAACAACCAGATAAGTTTTATCCCCAGGTCAAAATATGTCGCTGGGGAAACAAAGATGGCACGAACGAGTGTAATGTGTCTATCCGCTTGGTTAGTGATGACCTCAAAGACAAGAAACCAAAACTTGAAGACGGCAAGATTAAAGTCAAAGGATATAAAACCGAAGCCCACTTTTACGAGATAACGGAAGGAGAGGGTGCGACCGAATTTGAAATTGTCCTCAAGGAAAAACCCGATACCAATATCCTCACCTTTACCCTTGAAGATAAAGATGTCAGCTACCTCTACCAGCCAGCCCTAACCCAAGAAGAAATAGATGAAGGTGCAGAAAGACCAGAAAACGTAGAGGGAAGTTATGCGGTATATGCCAAAACTCCAAAGATCAACTGGACAGGTGGAAAAGAATACAAAGTAGGTAAGGTTGGACATATCTACCGCCCGAAGATAATTGACGCAGAAGGTAAAGAAGTTTGGGGAGAACTTCACATAGAAAACAAGGTTTTAACAGTTACCATACCGCAGGACTTTCTTGATAGTGCGGTATATCCGATAAGACACGCAGCAGGGTTGACGTTTGGATATACAGGTGCGGGGGGAAGTAGCAATGTTTGGTCAACTAACATACTGCCTGCTTTTGCTCACGCTACTGGTGCGGCGGGAACTGGTGTAAGTATGAGCATTTCTATTGATGGTACACATTCAACAATAAATACACAGATGTGCCTGTACAATGCTGATTTGAATAAAGTTACAAATGGAGTTACCAACGAGAATGTTTCTACTCCTACCGCAAAACATTGGGAGACCCAGAATTTTACTTCTGCCCCAACACTAACAGCACAAACATATCACTTGGCTTTTTGGACTGATTCTGTTGGGCCATTAACCAATTGGATAGACATGTATTTTGACGATGATGCAAGTTACACAGTTTGGCAAGATACGAGCAGTACATATAAGACATGGCCTGACCCAATAGAAAAAGATACCACCGATAGTGGACACAGATTATCTTTCTACGCCACCTATACAGCAAGTGGGGGAACAGTATCTTACAGTGGTTCAGCTTCAACTTCTCCTTCAGGAAGCGGTAGTGCTTCAGAGTCAAAATCGTTATCACAAAGCGAATCTGGAAGTTATAGTGCTTCCAAATCAGGGTCGAAGTCTGAAAGTAAGTCATTGTCTTTTTCAGCCAGTGAATCGAAAAGCCTTTCACAGTCTGCCTCTGAATCAAAAAGTGCCAGTAAGTCCGAATCAAAGTCAGCATCAGCTTCTGAATCCAAATCAGGTAGTAAATCTTTAAGTGAATCCATGTCCGGTTCATTTTCAGGCAGTAAATCCGAAAGTAAATCAGTTTCTGCTTCTGGTTCTGCGTCATTATCATTTTCTGCAAGTGAGTCAAAATCAGCAAGCAAATCCGAAAGCAAGTCGGAGAGTAAATCGGGAAGCGCTTCGTTATCTTTTTCAGCGTCTGAATCGAAATCAATCAGCGCTTCAGAAAGCAAAAGCGCAAGTAAATCAGAATCCAAATCACTATCTCAAAGCGGGTCTTTTTCACTTTCGCCTTCGGAGTCTGGCTCTGAATCTGTAAGTCCTTCTGGTGCGGTAGAGTCTGAAAGCGAATCTGCGAGTGGAAGTAAATCAGGTAGTGCTTCTGGTTCAAGGTCATTATCTCAAAGCGCTTCAGTATCAGCTTCTGGTTCGGCAAGCGGGAGTAAAAGTGAATCCAAATCGTTAAGTCCATCGGGGTCGGGGTCAAAAAGTGAAAGTGCCTCACCAAGTGTCGGATATGAAGGTTATACAAGAGGAGACGAGGCAGACTTACCTGCAAACGACACAGACCTTGAAACACCATATACACCGCAAGATTATTTGGACGTTGATACCAACGATGGCGTTAGGGTTGAACAAACGGCAACACAACAATATATGATTCATCAATTTAAGGATTTTGTGGGAGATGCAAATGCTTGTACTTTGGAATGGGAAGGACAAACAAGTCTTGCGCCAACTTCTTCAACGGTTTATTTACAAATCTATAACCAATTAACTACAACCTGGGACGAAGTTGACACAGACGGTGCCAGTTCGGCAGATACAGATTTTACTTTAACTGGAATAGTTGCGGATACAACTAACTATAAAGACACACAAAAAATAATTTCTTGCAGGGTTTATCAATTATCAACTTAATATGTCCAGCATAACAAGATTTCCAAGTGCAAACAACGGTGGTTGGGACTCCAACGAAACCTATGCTTATGCAGATGATGGTTCGTATGCAACAACAGCACCAGGAACAAACTCTACCGAAAGTGTGGAGTATGGTAATTTCGGTTTTGATGCACAAATTCCAGCGGGTTCAACGATTAATTCAGTAACCTTAAATGCACAATGGAAACTTGACACTACCGCTGCTTCAGCCACTTTCAGATTAGCAGGACTTATCAGTAATGTGGTAGAAGGTACAGAACACACGGACGCTACTGAACCCACATCAGACAAAACAACAAACTTTGCAATGACTTCTCTTCCTACAAGAGATGAACTTCTTGATGGTGTTTTTGAAGTCAGAGTGGGTGCTCAAAGAGGAGCAGGTGCGACAGGTTACACAATGAGCTTGGATTATGTGAGTGTAACGGTGGATTATACGGCAGTTTCAGCTTCGGCTTCGGGAAGTGCTTCAGCTTCCAAATCCGAAAGCAAATCCGGTTCGGCAAGTGGAAGTGCGTCTTTAAGTTATAGTGCGTCTGAGTCCAAAAGTGCAAGTAAAAGCGAATCCAAATCTGTCTCCGCTTCTGGTAGTGCCTCGGGCAGTGCTTCTGAAAGTAAATCACTTTCACAATCACAAAGCGGAAGTTTCTCTTTAAGTTCTTCTGCCAGCGAAAGTAAGTCTTTAAGCTATTCAGCTTCTCAAAGCCCCTCAGGTTCGGAGAGTAAATCTTTAAGTCAGTCTATGTCGGGTTCGTTTTCATTGTCTCCAAGCGGAAGCGTTTCAGGAAGCGCTTCCGAAAGCAAATCACTATCGCAATCACAATCAGGTTCGTTCAGCGTTTCACAAAGCGAAAGCGGTTCAGAATCAGAATCAAAATCTGAATCCGCAAGCGGTTCAGGGTCTTTAAGTCCATCTGCATCTACCTCTCCTTCTGCCGCCGCTCCCGAAATCCCTTGGTCAGATGACTTTGACGACAACAGTTTAGATGTAAATAAATGGGTTGAATCTACAAATGCTGGTTCGTATGTTCAAGAAGAAAACCAAAGACTTGAGTTGGCTTCAAGTTCTACTGTTTCAGCTTTTGTAAGGTCTTTGGGAAGTTATGATGTCAGAAACTCCCAAGTAATAATTAAGGTGGTACAGGGTTCTACTGATGGCGGTGTTAAGTTTTGTCCTACTTTGGTTGAAAGCCACGAATGGGATGTTTATTCCGAGAATGATTGGTATAACTTCCAACTTGTTTCGGGTGGGGTTTTATCTCCTAACGTAAAAGATGCTGGAGTGGCAGCGCAGGTTGGTGGAGACAGTCCTGGTTTAACGGCTCCTTATTGGATGAGAATAAGAGTTAGTGATACTACTATTTATTTTGATTATGTTGATAATCAAGAAACAAAACCAACGGAGGGTGAGTGGGTAAATATCTCAAGTGAAACTTGGGATATGGGAACAGGTATTGACCAAGAACAGTACTTGTATTTAACTAATTATAATTCTCCTACTACTGGTGAACTTTGGTTTGATAACTTTTCTTGGGAAGTTTATACACCAATAAGCGGTAGCGCATCATTGTCCCCAAGCGCTTCGGGATCGGCGTCAAACAGCCCTTCGGCTTCGGAAAGTAAATCAACAAGTAAGTCTGAATCAAAAAGTGCCTCCGTCTCAGAGAGTAAAAGTTTATCTCAATCTGCTTCAGAGTCGAAAAGTTCCTCCGCCAGTGAAAGTAAATCAGGTTCAGCTTCGGGCTCAGCGTCATTATCATATTCCGCCTCTTTGAGTCCAAGTTTTTCAGAATCCAAAAGCGCCAGTGCTTCAGAATCAAAATCTGGTTCAGCCAGTGGTTCTGCGTCACTTTCACAATCGGGAAGTGTCTCGGCTTCGGAATCCAAAAGTGGATCGAAATCTTCTTCAGCCAGCGGTAGCGCTTCTTTAAGTCAAAGTGCTTCAGAATCCAAATCAATTAGCGCCTCCGAATCAAAAAGTATATCTGCTTCAGAATCTAAAAGCCTTTCGCCGTCTGGAAGTGGTAGTGCTTCCGTGTCCGCCTCCGAGTCCAAGAGTGAAAGCAAAAGTGAAAGCAAGTCTCTTAGTCCTTCCGCTTCAGAAAGTGTCAGCGGTTCGGCATCTGCCAGCCCTACTGAGGTGTCTTCGGGGTCTGCAAGCCAGTCACCTTCTGCTTCGGAGTCGAAATCTCTTTCTCCTTCAGCGTCTGGTAGTGCTTCAGAGTCAAAAAGCGAATCGAAATCTTTAAGCCCAAGTGCTTCAGGGTCGGCATCTGGTTCCGCCTCGTTGTCTTTTTCGGCATCAGAAAGCAAATCGGCAAGTAAGTCAGAATCCAAAAGTCTTTCGCAATCCGCCAGTGAGTCGGCTTCGGGAAGCAAATCTGAATCTAAATCTCAAAGTAAGTCGTTGTCGCCAAGTGGTTCAGAAAGTAAGTCCGAATCAGCTTCGGGAAGCGCATCGTTGAGTTATTCTGCCTCTGAAAGTAAATCAGTTTCGGCAAGCGCGTCAAAGTCAGAGTCAAAATCGGGTTCTGCTTCTGAATCACTGTCGGCTTCTGCGTCTTTATCATTCAGTGCCTCAGAATCCGCTTCACCCTCAATAATGGAATACAGTTTGAAAACGGACTTGTGGAATATAACTTTTGCAATAGAATCTGAGTCTCTTTCACCCTCAGCTTCGGAAAGCAAATCGTTAAGTCAAAGTCAAAGCGGTAGCGCTTCGGGGTCTGCAAGTGGTTCAAAATCTCTTTCACCCTCAGCTTCGGGGTCTTTGTCGGGTAGCGCCTCTGAATCCAAATCGGTTTCAGCAAGTGAAAGTAAATCGCTATCACAATCTGCTTCTGAATCCAAATCACTTTCACAATCAGGAAGTGTTTCAAAATCTCTAAGCCCAAGTGGAAGTGGTTCGGCAAGTGAATCAAAATCGGAATCAAAGTCTTTAAGCCCTTCCGCCTCCGAATCGAAATCACTATCGTATTCGGCAAGTGTGTCCGCGTCAGAAAGTAAGTCTGCGTCAAAAAGTGAAAGTGCTTCAGAATCAAAGAGTCTTTCACCTTCAAAATCTGAAAGTAAGTCCGTAAGCGCGAGTGAGTCAAGGTCATTAAGTCCCTCCGCATCTGGTAGCGCGTCAGGTTCAGCTTCGGAGAGTAAATCGGCATCTAAGTCCGAATCCAAAAGTTTAAGTCCTTCGGGAAGCGAGTCGAAGTCTGGAAGTAAGTCCGAATCCAAGTCATTATCTCAAAGCGCTTCGGGGTCAAAGTCTGAAAGTGCCAGCGGTTCGGCTTCCGAAAGTGTTAGTGAGTCGGCTTCTCCGTCTGAAGGGAGTGAGTCAGCTTCTCCAAGCCCTTCAGCCAGTGGGAGTAAAAGCGGTTCAGCATCAGGAAGCGCTTCGGAATCAAAAAGCGTTTCAGCAAGTGAATCCAAATCGGGGTCGAAGTCTGGAAGCGCTTCAGGGAGTAAATCGGGTTCAGCTTCCGAAAGCCGTTCGTTAAGTCCTTCGGCTTCGGGGAGTAAATCTTTATCTCCTTCCGAGTCGGGTTCGGCCAGTGGCTCTAAAAGCGGTTCAAAATCTGAATCCGAATCAGGAAGTGCCAGCGAAAGCAAGTCGGGGTCGGCGAGTTTATCGGGGTCGGCAAGCGAAAGTAAATCTTTATCGGAATCTCCAAGTGAATCCAAGTCGGCCTCCAAAAGTGAATCAAAGTCCCTTTCACCCTCAGCTTCAGGTTCAGCAAGTGAGAGTCCGTCAGTTTCAGCTTCACCTTCACCGGCGCAATATATGAGTAAGTATCAAAGAAAATATGATTCGTATTTAAACAAATATACAATTAAAAGTACGAGTTATAATAGAAAATATATACCAATGGTTGAAATATAAATATGGCGATAAATTTATTAGACATAACTTCAAATAATAATGATTTAACTAATTCTGGTGGTGCAGAATATACTGCTGATACTCCATTCGCGGGAAGTACAATAGCAGTGGATTTAGAGGCGACAGAAAGTGATTATTTAAGTATAACTGACGCAAATCAAACGGGGTTAGATATTACAGGAGATATAACAATAGAAGGTTGGTTTAAGGTTGAAAGTCAGCCAGGTACTGATAGTTGGTTTGGTTTAGTTTCAAAGAGGGCAACTTCAAATTATTCATATAATCTTTATTATTATGAAAGTTCAGGTTATGGTTTTTGTTTTAGATATTCGGACAATGGAACAGATACTACGGGACATTTATTAACGCAGACCTTAACAACAGGACAATGGTATCACATAGCAATAACTTGTGATGTTTCTGAACATTTAACAACATTTTATATAAACGGAACAGAAGCAGGAACGGACAATTCTGGAACAAGGACTTCTATTTATAATGGAACAGCAGAATTTGATATTGGTTTTGACTCTGCTGGTGGAACACAATATTTTGACGGTCAAATTGATGAAGTTAGGATTTGGAACGATATAAGAACCAGTACAGAAATTAGTGATAATAAATCTATTGAGTTAACAGGTTCAGAAGCGGGTTTAGTGGCATATTGGCCTTTTGAAACGATAGAATCAAGTTCTATATCACCCTCAGAGTCAAAAAGCGAAAGTTCTTCTGGATCCCCTTCTGTTAGTGCTTCGGAAAGTAAATCAAGTAGTAAATCAGAATCAAAGTCAGTTTCTTTATCCGGAAGTGCCTCTGGTTCCAAAAGCATAAGCCCTTCAGCCTCTTTAAGCCCAAGTAGTTCAGATTCTAAGTCAGCTTCTCCAAGCGGAAGCGAATCGGCTTCGCCAAGTCCTGAAATTAAATTTATAACTTATGAATCGAATTATTCGGCAAAAACAACAACCTATGAAGACAAATATAGGAAGTTTGAGAAATTGCCTTAAATTAATATAATAGTCTAATCTTAATTATGATTTATAAGATTTCCGAGTTCAGTGGAGGTGTAAGTGGTTTTTCAGATAGAGGTATCCGTGGGAGTTTTAAATTCGGTTCTGGATTAGACATAAGAAAAGACGTAGATACTCTATCGTGTGGTCAGTCATTAAGGGAAGAGGGTTTGTTTGGTGGGACACATTCACAATCGGAATCAAAATCTCCAAGCGAATCTTTATCGCCAAGTAGCAGTAATTCACCGTCAGAAAGTGAAAGCGTGTCTTCTTCAAGGTCGCTTTCTCCTTCAAATTCAGGAAGTAATTCACCGTCAAATAGTCTTTCCCCTTCAGGGTCGGGAAGTCCGTCAAGTTCGGTAAGCACTTCTCCAAGCCCAAGCGCAGGATTAAATAATGTCTTTGAGGATTTGATTTATTTCTTTGTTAAATGTACTGACGGCAATACTTATGGATTTGGAAATACAGGTTATATTTACAGAAGGTTGCCTGACGGTTTTTGGAGGAATGTTTACAAAGACCCTGACGGGGCTATAAAAGGGGCAGAAGAAAAACCCTCTAGCGGAACAACGTATCTTCAGTGGGCAAACGGAACAAAACTTAAAAGAAAAGAAATACCGGGATTGGGAGATTGGACAGATGTAGAAGAAATTGCCAATAACTTAACAGATGCCGATTGGCACACCATGAAACAGGTCGGAGGAGCGAATATGATTTGTAATAAGTCTTACTTGGCAATGGTCGGATATGACGATTCCTATACGAATGAAGCGCTTGATTTAGTGCCGGGAAATGTGGCAAAAACTTTAGTGGAAAGGTCGGGTAGGGTTGTTGTCGGAACAATACGAGAAAACACACTTAAGGGAGTGAATGCAATGATAGATTGTGAGGTGCCTCTTTCGCAAATAGGAACAGATGGTGATTTATACTTTGCTAATTTTTCAGATACGATGCCTGTTAAAAGATTTCCCGGAGGAGGGCGTGTAAATCCGGGTGGAGTAACAAACGAAGTTGACCAGATAAGTATCTTTGATTGGGAATCTACCGCTTTATCGTGGATAGACAAGCAAACTTTGGGGAATATGTCTTTGTGGGGTGTTTGGGGCGCGGATGCAAATAGAAATGGTGTTTATACCTACGGAAGAAAGAATAAAGAACAACCGTTTACAATGAATCTCGAATATGCTTTAGAAGTTGACGAGATAGGCGCTGTGGCGAACGTAGAGGGTGTTACACTCATAAGTTATAGAGATAGCACTGATTTTGGTGTCAAGGCGGTAGATTTGACTACGAAGGCTACGGGAACGTATGAAGGATTAGAGTTTCGAGTACCTGAAAAGAAACCGATTAACATAACAAACTTTAAATATGTGGAGATATTTATGAATCCGTTACCTTCTGGCGCAAGTATAGAATTTTATTACAAAATGAACAAAACGGGAGATTGGGTACAAGCCTATACAATTAACGGAGACGCTACTTATACAACCGCAAATGGTAAAAAAGCAACTTTCAGAATAGGAGCAGAAGGAGATATCGTAGAGCCTCGCTTAGTTTTGAATCCTGTAGGAAATCAGTCACCTGAAATTTATCGCATAAGAACTTATTTTAATTAATATGTCAGAAAAAACATACGAACCGGAAGTTATTGTAGAAAATCCGTTCCCGGGAGAAGTTATAGAAGGTGCTGGACAAACCACTAAATCTGGTGGCACTTATCAACCAACAACAACTGGTGTGAAAACATTTAAAAGAAAGAAAATAGCAACAGAAGTATTAAGTACAGCACTTAATACTCACTCAAGAAAGATATTGGGGGAATTTGAGTTTACGGAACAAGGTGCAATTCAGGTTGGTAAATATCAAAACGGCGTATCGGGCGATTTAAGGATTTCACCAAATGGAATCACAGCAAGAGATACTGCTGGTTTAACTACTTTTAATTTGGATGGAACTGATGGTAGTGCAACATTCAAAGGAACCATTCAAGCTGGATCCCTTGTTTCAGGAGAAGTTGTGGTTAGTGATAGTGGGTCTTTTAACCTTGAGTCCGGTGCAGACATTATTCTAAATAGTTCTGCTGACGATGAGTCTAAAATAATATTTACACAAGAGCAGGAAGAAAACCCTATAGCTTATATGTATTTTGATTATAACAATAGCGAAATGGTTTTTAAAAAGCCAGTTGGTTCTCCAGATTTTTCTTTCAACTACGGAAGTGGAACTTTACCGTTACAATCTTTTAACGTCTTTGGACTTGATGGATTTAGCACAAGATCATACTCGGCAGATTTGACACATTGTTATAAAGTAGAATTTACACCATCCTCTGTTAGAGGATACTATGACGATGTATCGATCTTCAAGTTTGATACAAGTGGGAATTTGTTTATAAAAGGTACGTTGACTGATAATTGGGTACCATGAAAAAAGCATTTATATTTCAATTTATCGGATTTATTTTAATAATTATTAGTTTACTTATAATTATTTATCAGAA
>Ga0208957_1000979_pt1 | contig 16678 bp, 16 predicted proteins | sample RifOxyA1_FD_184029 | JGI IMG/M metagenome (GOLD analysis project Ga0208957, IMG submission 184029) | Groundwater microbial communities from Rifle, Colorado - Rifle Oxygen_injection A1 (SPAdes) | ecosystem: Environmental > Aquatic > Deep subsurface > Groundwater | place: Rifle, Colorado, United... | reverse complement strand
TTTTGTTTGGATTGGTCGTATCAGGAAACGAAGCATGAACTGCGTTGACTGCACTGGCAGGGGTGGTGAGCGTGATTTCTGATTCAAGGGTGACGGCGGCTAGATCTTTGTCTGAGGCAAGATCGGGAATGGATTCAGTTTGGGTAATGATGTTACCTTCTTGGTCTATTATTTCAAGAAACCAACTTTCGCTTAGTTCATTGGCGGTTGATAGATGGTTTTGTTCAAATGAAACAAGAGTAACTTTATAGGTGCCGGCGGATAGGGAGGTGGTAATTGGGCCGATATTAGCGTTTTCTTTTGTAAGGTCTGATTGGATTGGGGTTTTTTCGAAGTTGACTATTGTTTGTCCTGAATTTTCCTGGATAGGGCAGGTGGCTGTGACAGCTTCTTTCGGAGGAGTTATTTTTCTTTGGCTTGTAAAGATGAAGTAGGCAAGAACAGCACTAAGGATAATAACAGCAACAATTATTATTATGATAATCGTTTTTTTATTTGGACCTCCTGGGCTGGAAACAAAAGAGGTTGGGTTTTCAACAACGGGTGATGATGTTGAGATTGGTGGTTGAGAGGATGGAGCCAGTGGTGGTGGTACAACTGGCATTGGTAGTGGAGCTGGTGGCGGCATGATTGGATTTGGGGTGATTGGGTTGGTGGCAGTTGGATTCATCTTTTAATAGTAAATGAAAGTCTTGGGGTGTGTCAATTTTTATTGGATAATGATGGATTTTGTGTAAAATGAAAGAGTGGAGTATAATTTTTGTTTTAATATGACTATATGAAAGAAAGAGTGAAAAAATTGTCAAAGTTGAGATCGATTAAGTTTACCAAAAAGCGGGTTGTTTTTGGAATTATTATTTTGCTTTTGGTGGGTGTGGGTATATGGTGGAAGTTTTTTAGAGTGAAAAATGGACTTAAAGAGGGACGAATTGAGAGAGGAGATGTTACAGAGGAGCTTGTTTTGTCTGGGAAGGTGGAGGCGACGGAGCATGCCGAGCTTGGGTTTGAAACTTCAGGAAAAATGGTTTTTGTAGGGGTAAAAGAGGGAGAAAAAATAAAAAAAGGAAAACTTCTTGGGAAACTTGACACCGTGAGTTTGAACGCAGCATATCAGCAGGCCTTGTCTTCACTTCGTAAGTATGATGCGACAGTGGAGAATGTTCATGATCAGGTAAAAAATCATAGTAGTGATGAGACTTATGCTCAGAAAGATTCAAGAACAACGGCTGAAGCAACAAAAGACAGTGCGTATGAAGCTGTGGTGATTGCAAAGCGGAATTTAGAAGCAGCTTCACTTTTTTCACCAATTGATGGAGTGGTGACTTATGCTGCGAATAGTTTTCCTGGAGTTTTTGTTATTTATTCCCAAAAGCAATTCGAGGTGGTAAATCCGGAAACGATTTATTTTTCGGTTTCTGCTGATCAAACAGAGGTGATTCAATTAACAAAAGGACAAAAAGTTGAGGTGACACTAGATTCGTTTTCTGAACGTACAATTGAAGGAACAATACTTGATATTGGTTATGCTCCTAATCCAGAAGAGGTTGGGGTAAGTTATGAAATTAAGATTGGTTTGACCGGGGTTGAGATTGAGTATCGATTGGGAATGACTGGTGATGCAGGATTTATAATTGGTCAGGCAAAAGATGTGTTATGGGTAAAAAATACATTTGTGAAGAGTGATAAACAAGGGAAATATGTTTTGATTGAGAAAGGAAAGAAGAAAAAATATATTGAAGTGGGAGTTGAGGGAGAGGATCGAGTTGAGGTAACAGGAGAGATTAAAGAAGGTGAGACTGTTTACGATGATTAACTTGACTAATGTTTATAAAACGTACTGGTTAGGAGAGGAAAAAGTAGAGGCTCTGAAAAACGCAACAGTTGAAATTAAAAAGGGTGAATACGTGGGGATTCTTGGTCCGTCTGGGTCTGGGAAATCAACACTAATGCATATAATTGGTCTTCTGGATAAGCCTACTTCAGGAAAGATTGAACTTTTTGACAAGAATATTGCTAATCTTTCTGATAATGAAATTAGCGGGCTTCGTAATCGAAAGGTGGGATTTGTGTTTCAGCAGTTTAATTTAATTGACAAGTTTTCGATTTTGGAAAATGTGATTTTACCAGCCAAGTATTCACAGGAGAAAATCGATTTTGATCCAGTAAAACGAGGAACTGAGCTTTTGGAAAGATTTGGGATTGGGGATAGGGCAAACTTTTTTCCAAATAAAATTTCAGGAGGGCAACAGCAAAGAACGGCAATTGCCAGGTCTTTGATTATGCATCCTGATTTAATTTTGGCGGATGAGCCAACAGGAAATATTGATACAAAGACTGGGAATGAAATTATGAGACTTTTGGAAGAGCTAAATCGTGAGATGGGTGTAACAGTCGTGATTGTGACACATGAGCCTGATGTTGCAAAAAGAACAAAAAGACAAATTTATGTGAAAGATGGAGAGATAGTCAAGAAATTATAGTAATTTCAATATGAAGTATTTTATATTTCAGCTTAAAACTGCATTGGATGATTTTAAAAGAAATAAAACTCGCACTTTTTTGGCGAGCCTTGGAATTTTAATTGGAGTTATGAGTGTTGTAATGCTTATTGCTCTTGGACTGGGCCTGAGAAATTATATTGAAGGTCAGTTTGAGAATTTGGGAACTAATTTGGTTATTATTTTTCCCGGGAGTGGCTTGTCCCAAGGTGCTGCTAGCTTTGGACCAGGACTGGCAGGGGGTGCTGAGTTTGATGAGCGGGATGCAGATAGTTTACGTAGGGTGGAGCATGCCCAGTATGTGGTGCCTGTTTTTTTGAAATCTGTTTTGATTGAAGCGCAGAATAAAGAAGAGTTTGGTTATGTTTTTGGGACGAATGAGGAGTTTTTTGAGGTTATGAATGCGGAGGTTCTTGAAGGAAGGCTTTTGACAAAGGCAGATATTCAAAGAAAGTCAAAGGACACAGTTCTTGGGAATAAATTGGCAGAAGCGCTTTTTGATGATCCAAAAACTGGAGTTGGAAAGACGCTTAGGATTGCTAATCAGAGGTATAAAATTGTGGGTGTAATGGAAAAAACAGGGGATAATGAGACAGATGGGAGCGCTGTTATATCGTATAGGACAACATATGGGAGTTTGAACCCAGACAAGACGTTTTTCTCAATTTATCTTGGTGTTCAAAACGAGGATAATGTGGAGAGCGTAAAAAAGGATGCTGAAGAGGTTCTACTTCGTAGGTATGAAGAGGATGATTTTTCAGTATCTGACCAGGGAGAGCTTTTGAGTACAGTGAATCAAATTTTTGGAATGATTAACGGGGTACTTATTGCTATTGGGTCAATTTCTTTGGTTGTTGGAGGTATTGGGATTATGAATATCATGTATGCAAATGTAACCGAAAGAACAAAAGAAATTGGAATTAGGCGGGCAATTGGAGCAACAAAAAAAGATATTCTTTTTCAATTTGTTTCTGAGAGTGTTTTACTTTCTTTGTTTGGGGGACTGAGTGGTCTTTTGGTGTCGGCGATACTAGTTGCAATAATTAGGCCATTTTTCCCAGTGGCACTTAATTTTTTGGCAATTGTGATTGCGATTGGGATATCTACTTTGATTGGAGTGTTTTTTGGGGTGTTTCCAGCAAGAAGAGCGGCTAATTTGACTCCGATTGAGGCGATTAGGTATGAGTAAAAAATCCCGTATGCGTTTGGTTTGTTGGCGCATACGGGAATGATCTTGTTAGAATTTTGCCTTTAGCCAGGAATTACCAGTTTTTGCTGGGTGGCTAGTAAGCGTCGAAACGCAATTTCATATGTGTTGAGGCGCTCGCCGTCTTCTGTGAAATAGCCGAGCACTGGATAGTCGGGGTTGGGTCGAGCGTGTTTGGCAATCTCATGAAGGACTGGAGTTGTGTCAGCCCAGCCTATATGGACAGAGTTACCAGAGCTTTCCAGTTTTTCTTTCGATGCAAACCCGCGAATTTCAATTAACATGATCTACCTTTCTCTAATAAATTGTAGACACTGATAGTATTATAGGAGATATAGGAGAAAAAAGCAAAGAATTAGGCTGCGTTTTGTTTTCTTTGTAACAAGTGAGTTTTTCTAAGTAGATTACGAGTGTCATGTTGTTGGGGTTTTGTTCTTTCTGCAGGTTGAGTGTTTGAAACATGGAAGACGTAGTCGGCAAAAGTCTCATGTACGTGAGCGACGTATGTTGGGCGTATGTTATTTGCTATAGAGTATTGATTAATGATATCCTTTGCGCTTAATTCGTGTGTTTTTTCAGGTTCATATATTCTTGCCATGACAATTGCTTCAGAGAGTACACAGGTTGCGTTTTCGAATGCTGGATCTAGGTTTTCTTGTGTAAAAATATCGGGAAATCCGGATTTACTACGGAGTAATTCATTTCTTACTGCGTTAACATGATCATTAAAGGTGGGGTCACTGTTGTGTTTTAATTCTACTTTTTGGAAATATTCTTCGAGCTTATCTTGAGTATCAAGTTCAAATCCTGTGAACATTTGGTCTATAAAACTTTCAACGACTTTTGTGGCCCGACCAAGTTCAACTGGTTGTATTGTTTCTTCTTCTTCAGGTTCTGGCATTTTGATCATTTAATCACAAATAAGTTAGTAAGGCAACAGTTTTATTTTTTTTGTGAAAAAGGGTACAATATTTTTACTAAAGTAATATGAAGATTAAAAGGGCCATTATTACGGCGGCTGGGTTTGGATCTAGGTTTTTACCGATTACAAAGACAATTCCCAAAGAACTTCTTCCAATGATTGACAAGCCAATTATTCAGTATTGCGTAGAAGAGTGTGCTGAGGCTGGGACTGAAGAGGTAATTATTGTGGCGTCACCATCTGAGATATCAAAATATGAGGATTATTTTTATGGTCGGGCGACGAGTGTCAGAACGCTTATGATTAGGCAGGGAAAGCTTGATAGGTGGGATAAGGTTGAGCAAATATTTAAACTTCCTAAAATAACTATTATTCCACAAGATGATAGATTGCCGTATGGTAACGGAGCCCCAATATTGTCAGCAAAAGATTTGGTGAATGGGGATAGTGCTTTTGTGGTTATGTGGGGAGATGATTTGGTGTTGAGTGAAGTGAGTGCTGTAAAGCAAATTGTTGATTTTTTTGAACAAAATTTATGTGATGGGGTACTTGCTGTACAAGAGGTACCAGATAGTGAAGTGAACAGATATGGAATCGTGAAATTAAAAGAGGGTACAAGAGATGAAGTTGAGACTGTGATTGAAAAGCCTGATATAAAGAATGCTCCTTCGAATATGGCATCATACGGTAGATATGTGTTGACGCCAAAAGTCTTTGAGTATTTGAATGCAAATAATACGGGCTTGGATGGCGAGATGTGGCTTCAGGATGCAAATGACCAGTTGGCAAAACATGGAACAGTGAAGGTTAAAAAGGTTGATGGAGAATGGATGACAACTGGAGATCCACTTCGTTATATGAAATCAATGGTGAAGTTTGCCCTAAAGAGAAAAGATATTGGGGAAGATATGAGAGATTTTTTGCGAAGCTTGGATTTGACTTCAAAATAAACTACCACGCGTTAAAACACATGGTATTCTGAAATACAGAAAAGTTTGATATTGGTTCGTTTAAAGTTTGTGGTTTTACGAACTGAATAATAAAAACACTGTCAGATTTTGAGGCCGGAGCGGGAATGCTCGGCTTTTCAAGCCTCTGCTCACTCCGCTTGGCGGAGTGACGAATCCTCGCTTTTGCAAGGAGACCGCGGCGGGAATCGAACCCGCATAAACTGTTTTGCAGACAGGTCCCTGAGCCATTCGGGTACGCGGTCAATGATTCCTATTTTAACTTAAAATTGCATAATAAACAAAAATCCCGCTGTTTGGCGGGGAAAAGGGGAGTAAAAACATCTTTATCTTAGTCTTTTTTTTGTTTGACCTCAATTTTCCTTGGTCTTGCAATTTCTGCTTTGGGAATTACGATATTAACCACGCCATTTTCAACCTCGGCTTCGGCCCTGTCCCATGCACCACCTGAAAGGGCAGTAGTATAGTAATACTGATATGAAGAAGATTTGTACTCATTTTTGTCTTTTTCTTCTTCTTTTACTTTAGCTTTTATGGTTAAAACACCATCTTCGATATGAATATCGACTGCTTTTGCAGGCACACCTGCTACTACAGCTTCGACAATAATGCTGTTTTCTGTTTCGCGAATTTTAAGACAGCGTTGATTGAAGGGCTCCTCAAATTCTTCAAGGAGTTTGGGTAAACGGAAAATTGGATCATATTTGGTAATGAATGACATTTTTCTTCACCTCCTTTCTTTTATTTTAAAAAACTCAACTTGTTGAATGGGCGATAAGCTTTTTTGACTACCCCTGTTTAGGGAGTAGAGAATAATTTATCGCTTTAGTATGTTGAGTGCTAATTGATAATAATTTTTAGGTGGTAGTCTCTCAAGAGGAAAAAGTAGGGGAATATTATAGGAATTGTGAATAACTTTTCGTGAAAAGTCTCTGGCTTTGATGTACTGATTTTGTAGTACATGTTTTTGTGTGGCAATTGTAATCAATGATGTGATTTAGTAAACTTTTGATCGTGATTAAGAAAAGATTAATTGTGGCGGGAATGTTGGGGTTCGCTCTTCTGGTGTTGATGGGTATTGTATTTATTTGGTATGTGTATTTTTTTAACAAAAAGGCAGCAATTTTTATTGAAACTGTGCCAGAGGCTACTGTTTTTATAAATGGTAGTGAGGTTGGAACAACGCCATTTGAGGGTGAGTTTACAGAGAATGAGGTGGACTTGAAACTTGTTCCGAATTCATATGGTTCTCCCTTGGTTCCATATGAGACCCGGATTTTGTTAACGAAAGGTGTTAAAACAATTGTGCGACGCATTTTTGGAGAAGAGGAGGAGACTTCATATGGTGAAGAAATTTCCTTTGAAAGGTTGGGAGGAAAATTAATAAGTATTTCGGTAATATCAATTCCTGACGGTGCGAAAGTTTTTATTGATGGTGGTTTTGTTGACACTACTCCGGTTAAGCTATCTTCTGATGTGAAGGTTGGTGAACATCGAATAATGATTCAAGCAGAAGGCTTTGAGAATAAAGAGGTATTGGTTCAGACAGTTACTGGTTATGGAGTGCTTTTGATTGCTGATCTGAGTAAGAAGCAGTCTGAAGATTTGAGCGATGATCAAGGGGTTGATAATCAAGATGGTCTCTCCCCTGCTCTGGTTGAAATTCTGGATACACCAGTTGGTTATTTACGAGTAAGAAGTGAGGGGGCAACAGCATCAGCTGAAATTGACAAGGTGAAGCCTGGTGAGAAATATGAGCTTATTGAGGAGAAAGACCAATGGCTAAAAATAAAATTGGATAATGATATAGAAGGGTGGATCTTTTCAGATTATGCCAGTATTTCGGCTAAATCTCAATAAAGATTAGATGGTACTGTGGATTGCTACTCCGCTATAAAGGATCCAGACAACCATAATGATCCAGATTAAAACTGAGGTAACAAGGGATTTATCGGTCAAAAGTAATTTTTCAGGTGCTTCTGATCTTTCGGCAAAAATTAGTGATTGATAGCGCATAATGCCGAAAATAGTGACTGGTACGGTTGACATGAGAAGTTTGTTGATAGTTGTGGTACGGGATAGTTCAGCTAAGAATAGCCAGATTGGTTCTGATGCTTCTGGAGATTCAAAAAAGGTAAAGAGTGCCCAACTCATCCAGGCTGCGTTGCCAAACATGGTAACGTATGAATTGAGCAGGGGTTTGGAATATTCACGAAGGCTTTTTCTGGTTTGACCTGTTTTTCCCATTGCTCCTAGCTCTGCTCTTCTCTTACCGGATGCCAAGAAAAGTGCAATGGAAACAACACATAGGAGAAACCACACAGAGAGGTGGGCGTTGATTATAAAGGCACCGGAATAAACACGGATGATGAAGCCGGAAGCAATAATCAGAATATCAACGACATGGATATTTTTTAGAACAAGAGAGTAAGCAATTTGGAGAAACAAATAGCCAAGGATGAGCATAAAGAAAAGAGATGACAATTGATTTGCCCAGATAAGTGAGATTGCGGCCAAGACAAACGCAAGAATGGCAACTTCTAGGGTGGAGAGATCACCTTTGGCAAGGGGGCGGTTTTTTTTGATGGGGTGAAGGCGATCTCGTGGTGCATCAATTAGGTCGTTAAAAGCATATGTGGCACTGGAGGCAAAATTGAAGACCCAGAAACCATACGCAACTTTGAGAAGGAGTGCTTTTTCAAATAAATCTCCAGAAAAAATGATTGCGGCGAAAATTCCAAGATTTTTAACCCAATGAATTGGTCGAGATATTTTAATAAGACCTATGATTTTTTTTGTTGGTGAGTAAGCCATAGAATTAAACCTCCTAGAGCAAGGGATATACCAATTATTGTATATAACTTACTCTCGGCATTCAAATTGAGAGCGATAAGTCCAAGAATTGCTGTGATTGCCCAATAGAAGTAAGTTACTTGAGATTTACTCCAGCCCAGGTCAAGTAAACGATGATGAAGGTGTCCCCTATCTCCCCAGACAGGGGATTTTCCAGAAGCGACTCGTCTTAAAATTGTATAGCCTGTATCAATTAAAGGTATGCCAAGAACAAGGGCGAGAGTGCCGACTTTTGAAGTTGTTAGGATTGAAAGAACTCCAAGCATATAACCGCCAAGGTTAGAGCCGGAAAAACTAGGCATTATTTTTTGGGGATAAAGATGCCAAGGGAGAAAACCCAGGAAACTGCCTGTTGTGATGAGGGCTAAAACGATGACTGGCCATTCAGTAATGTCTGCAGAGAAGCGGAGTGAAAGCGCAGCGATGGTTGCGGCAGCGATGGCAACCACGCCAGTTAACTGACCATCAACGCCCTTGGCGCCCATATTAAGGAAATTAATAATGACAACAATCCAGATTAGAGCAAATAAATCAGAGATAAACCAAATACTTCTGGTTTCTCCTAAGAATTGAAAAGAAACTTGTGGATTTGAAAGATCAATAATTCCCTGTCCAAAAGGGCTTGTGACGAAACTTATACCGATACCTGAAATAATGGGTATGCTTGCGGCAAAAAACTGGATTGCTAGGCGGTAGTAGGGGTTTAGATTGTACTTATCGTCGATCAGGCCAGTAATCACAAGAATTGAGGCACCAAGAAGGATGGCAAAAAGATGAGGATCAAGGGGGATAAAAACAAGAGAAGAAATGAGAATGCTTGCAAAAATGGCAAGACCACCTCCTCTGGGGGTGGGGTGTTGATGGATTACTTTTGGGTGATGGTTGGTTTTTGGATCATCAATAAGATTAAATTTTTTGGCGAATCTAATGGCGGGATATGCAGAGAGTAGACTTATGATGGCTGAGACAAGTAGTGGTAATAAAATGCTTATCATTATAGTGCTGAAACAAGTAATATAATTTTTAAGGTGGTGTAAAGCGAAAGAATGGTGGTGGTGACCATTGTACCTAATAAAATTTGGTGAAGAAAAATGTCTTTTGTTGATTTTTTTAAGAGGTTACCAATGATGATGGTGCAAATGGCTCCAAGGCTTGGGATGGTAAGGTAGAGTTTGGTGACTAGTTGATCATTGCCACTTGCTTGTCCATAAAAAAGAGGAATGGAGGGAGGAAGTTTACCTTGGATAAGAAGAATAAGGATAACAACTACAAGATTGATGAGCGCAAGAATACTTGATAGTTGAAGAAATGGATTATTTTTCATACTCCCCTATTTTATCATGGAGGGGCGGGGCTTGATGTAATTTAAACAAATTTTTAAGATTTTTTGAGTTTTTTCCAAATAGTGGCATTTTCCTGGGAAGAAAGTTGATAATAGTTATTTTTTAAGGTGGTGATTAATTCTGGAAAAGGATTGCTTTCAGGAAGAAGAATAACAATAGCGGGTTGTTTTGTCAGGATCATTTCAAGAACTTCTTCTTTGGATGAAAAATCGCTGATGTGATAATTGGCAACGTATTTAAAAGGTGGTAAGCGGCGGGAGAGCGCATAAATTGGTGCTGAGTCTCCCCAGATAAAAACTTTGTCGTTTGGGTTTGTGGAAGTTGTTAAGAATGTGGCGAGGCGATAGTTGCGATTAACTTTTCCATCAAAACGGTTAAAATATTCCTCTTGGGTGATTTGGCCACTGGAAAAGAGGAGAAAACGTTTGTAGTAAGCAAGGGTTGAGTAATGCCAAAAATGATAAAGAACAGGGACAATGGCAGCAATAAAAAGCGGAATAATGGTTAGTGATTGTTCGGCTGTTTTTTGGTAAAAAAGCATACCAACAAGTATTGCAACTGGTGGGACAATTTGAATGAGGTAGTGAGGATAAGGACGTTCAGAAAGGGTGACGGCAAAAAGAGCAAATCCAAGCCAGGCGCATGAAAGTATAAAAGGGAGGGAAAGTTTTTTTCTAAAGATAGTGAGGGTAAGTAAACTTGATAGTAAAACGACTGAGCGGATGATTAGAGGTGCATTTTTGACAAGAAATGATTTTTCTTGATCAGAAGGTCTCCAAGAGGAAAGGTAACCGATATTTTGCATGAAAGCGGAGGTGACATAGGGTGTTAGGGCGTTTTTACTATAGTACCAAATTAGGGTGAGAAGTACGGGAAGAAGAAAACCAGTTGTGAGAAGAAATGTTTTTTTAGTGAAAAGTTTGATGCTTTTCAAATTAAATTTTATTTTGATGAACCAAAGAAAAACAATTGCACCCAGGTCAAAAGCGGCTGGTACTTTGTAGAGAAATGCGAAAGAAAATAGTACTCCCCCAAGGAATAGGTGGATGTTTTTAGGTTTGTTTTTTGTGATTAAGATGAACGAGCCGAGAGCGGGTACCAGGGCGAACAGTTCGGCGTTAGCAGTTTGACCTTCAAGAAGAGGGAGAGTAGTGAGGAGGGTAAAAACGATGGTGGAGATTTTAACAACTTTTGAGTTTTTGGGGAAAAGCGTTTTGGCTAAATGCCAGAAAAGAGTGGTAGCCAACATCATCCAGAAGGCAAGGATGGTACGGAACCAAAAAACATTACCAGCAACAGCAGCAGTGAAATAAAGAAGAGGGGGTTTGTTGTCATGGATGTCTTGATAGAGGGTGAGACCATTTTTAATAGCATTGCCAAGGGTTAGGTAAATCATCTCATCACCATAGCTGAAAGGCTCAAAGAAACTGGGGATGCGAAGTATAAAACTGATGGCTAAAAGAACGAGTAGCCATATAGGGAGTCTGGGAATTTTTACTAGATTTATTTTTCGAGCCATAGAAATTTCAAATCACCATAGATAACTGGCTCTCCTTTTTTGGGATAGCCACTAACATTAATTTCGTCAACATTGCCGCTGGTGATTACGCCAACACGGTTGATTTTTTTAGGGATTGAGCTGACTATATCTTCTTTGGTCATTAGCGCAGTACCAACAAAGAATGGCAATTCCCCTTTGTTTGGAATGTATATTGGAGAAGGGATTTGATAGTATTTTGTCTCCCAAAGATGGTGAGAACCTGCGTTCCAATTAATTAAGTAATCATCTCCGCGTTTTACTTCTTTGACATAGGCAGCAAATTCACGAAATGGCCGTTTGGTGGGGTGGAAGAAATAATAATGATCAATGCGTACGAAAAGACCGAGAAGAATACCAAGAATGATTACTGAGAGGTATTTTCGTCGATTTGAAGCGACAAGGAGCATTGCACCAGGAATAGCGTACAAAAGATAACGGTTATAAAAAATGGATTGAAAGAACTGAGAAACAGTCCAAGTTAAAAGAATTGGGCCAAGAAACCAGGTGAGTAGAAAGATGGTTGAGAGTTTTTTGGTATTCCAGGTGCGAAGAATAAATGCTACAAGACAAACAACAACTGCCCAAGTTGCGAGGTTATGCTTTATTCCTGCTGCGAGATATTCGAGAATCAATTTGCCAAGATCTTTGACAGTTGGTGTTCCAAGCCAAAAACCGCTGCCGACCATTTTGGTTTGGTTGTAAAGGGGGGTAAGCCAGGGAGTGTAGAAAAGGGCTGCGATTGCGAGTCCAAGAAAAATAAAGAGAGATTTCTTAAATTCTCTTTTGAGAAGAGTGAATAGAAACCAAAGGCCTTGGATGAAAATCATAAAAATACCAAAGTGATGGCTATAGAGTGCCCAGGCAGTGGCAAGTGCATAACAGATGATGTTAAGAAAAGGAAAAGGGGTTTTGGATGTGAATTTGGAAAACAGGATTTTTATGAAGAAATAATTGGAAGCAATAACACCGAGAGCAAGGATAGAATACATTCTGCCTTCAAAAGCATAAATAAAGAAAAAGGGATTGAAAAAGCTTAGGGCAGCAGCAAGAAGACCGGTGTTTCTTCCGTAAAGATACTCCCCTATTTTGTAGACAAAGAAAATTGCTAAACAATAATAAAAAAATGAAAGTGAGCGGATAGCGATTTCGCTTGTTCCAAAAATTTGAAACCAGAGATGTTCGGAAATGTTGTAAAGAGGTGGGGATGTATCGCGAATGATGATTTTGACAATTTCAGAGATTGGTTTCATAGAAAGAATGGCTGAGAAACCCTCATCTCCCCAAAGGCTGGCTGTAAACTGATTGGGCATATATTAAAGTGTATCAAATTTCCTTTGAAGAAGTTAGACTTTTTCGGTGACTTTATATTCAAGATACTTTCCCAGCATCAGACGAGTGTGGGCATCAAGACCGGGGAGGGCTGAAAAGATAAAACCAGCAATTGGCATAAGAGCATATTCCAGTGGAATAAGAAGTGCTCTCCAGCGTGGGAAAGTGCTTGGTCTTTTGGGTTTGTAAATATTGTCATAGATGATCATTACAACTAAAAAGCCAAGAGCAAGGGTTAGAATAAGGGAGCTAAGTTTGGGAACCATATAGCCAAGTGAAGTACGTCCAAAAGAAGGATTAAGAATGGTGGGTAGAGTAAGGCCGATGGTGATTAAGAACCAATTTACAGGCCACATAAGATGGGACCAGGAGGCAAAAATGACGCGCATTGTTTTGTCCCAAAAAGGTACATCATCAATAGTAAAGTAATTTCTTAGTATCCAGGGAATATCGGAAACACCCCATGCCCAGCGTTTGAACTGCTCGTATTGGTTTTTGATTGTTTTTATGAATGAAGTTGATTGGGCTGCGTCGACAAAAACAGGTAAGTATATTGGTTCAACTTCAATTTTTCCTTTTTTGTGGAAATAGGCTTTAAAGAACAGTCCCCAGTCTTCTGGAATTTTGTCGGGATCCCAATACCCTACTTCATCAAGAAGAGAAAAAGAGAGTGAATAATTGGCGTGGTTTATTAGTCGGTCGCGCCTTGGCAGTTGAGATAGATTCCAGATTGAGGCGAGAGTATTGGGGACACGGGTGATAGCTGGAAGTTCCCAGATATTGTTGTAAAACATAATTGCACCTTGCCAAAAACGACTGTGGCGATTGGGATCATCAAGAAATTTGAAAGTTAAAAGAGCAAAATGGTTGGGGTGATAAACGTGGTCAGCGTCACAACTGGTGACAGTAAGATATTTAAGATCAAGTTTGTTTTTCTCAATAAAGTGTTTTTTAATCCAAAGGGCTGCAAAACGTTCATTTGAAGCTTTACCTACAGCTTCTCCAGGTACGACAGTGTGAGTAGTTGAGATAATATCAAGAAAGGTGTTTTTAAATTTATTTTTAATATAGTTGGCGCGTTTGATTCGTGTGTCGGGTTCTTCTTTGGTTTCCATTCCTAAAACAATGACGATTTGTTTAAGGTTTAAAGTTTGGCTGGCAATAGATTGAACAGTACGCTCAAGGGTATGAATGGGTTCTTTGTAATTTGGGATAATAATAAAGTGGATAACTTTTTTATAGTCAGGAAAACTTGCTAAGTCTTTAATCCAATCATATTTCATGGATGCTTGGATGCGAAGATGTGAAACCGTGGCGGTGAACGTGATTTGGAGTGATTGGTAGAACCAATAAATATTAAATAGCAGGATAAAATAAGCTACAATTTCAGGAATAACAAAAATACCCCAGTAAGGGAAGAGAATAATATTCCAGGAAATAAGTCCGGGAAGTATTTCAAGAGTCCGGCTGACAAAGCGGTTGTGGCTAAGAAGAATTTTTTTTAACATTATTTTATTCTTGGAAAAAGTGGAGATATTGATTTGATTTTTGTTTTATTAAATTCTTCTAGAATCTTTTTTGATGTTTCAGGGAGGAATGGTTTAAGTGAAATGGCTATTTCTCTAATCCTGATAACAGCTGATGTGAGAATGGAAGTAAGGGTGGGTTGATCATTGGTGAGGGTCCATGGTTTTGTATCTGAGAGGTATTTATTAAGATCATTAATTTCGGTCCAAATTGACTCAAGAGCAAGGTCAAAGCGAAAAGCATTTAAATTGGCATTTATTTTTGTATCCAGATTATTTTTTGAGGGTTGTTGGGTTTGTAATTCAATATTGTTTGATTCGCATAATTTTGCGACTCGGGAAACGAGGTTTCCAAGATTATTTGCCAGATCAGAATTGTAAGCATCTTCAAATTTTTCAATACTAAAGTCACTATCTTCATAGGGATTTACTTTGGCAAGAAGAAAATAACGGACTGGATCTGTGCCATATTTTTCAACAAGATCATATGGACTGATTGTATTTCCAAGACTCTTACTTATTTTTTGTCCGTTTACAGAAATAAAACCATGGATAAATATTTGTTTGGTGTTGGGAAGGCCAGCTGCCATTAACATTGCTTGCCAAATGGCTGATTGTTGTCGAAGGTTGTCTTTTCCAGCGATTTGGATTCCTGGCCACCAGGATGAGATATCTTTGTTTGGCCATCCAAGGGTGGAGATATAGTTGATAAGGGCATCAAACCAGACATACATGACGTGATCAGGATCGCCTGGCACTTCAATTCCCCAGGGCATTTTTGATTTTAGGCGGGAAATGCTGAAATCGTTTAATCCTGACTGGACAAATTGAATAATTTCATTAAAACGAAAACTAGGGACTACAAAATCAGGGTTTTTTTTGTAGAAATCTAAAAGTGGTTTTTGGAAGGCTGAAAACTTAAAAAAGTAATTTTTCTCCTTGAGGATTTGGATAGGCTGGTTTGGATGAAGAGGACAGATGTTATTTTCAAGTTCTGAATCGGTTTTTTCAAGTTCGCAGCCAACACAATATTTGGCTTCGTAATCTTTTAAATCGATATATCCATTTTTCTGGCAAAGTGTCCAGAAATGTTGAGCCGCTTTAATATGGTCGGGATTTGTGGTGCGAATAAAATGGTTATAGCTTAGATTGAGTGCTTGTTTAAGATGGTCAAATTTGAGTGCATATTCGTCAACGTAAGCTTGTGGCTCTTTTTTTGATTGAAGTGCTTTTTCGTAAATCTTTTGACCGTGCTCATCGGTACCAAAGTTAAATTTTACTTCATCTCCTGGTTTGGTATGATAGCGAGCAAGGCAGTCAGCCTCTAGAATCTCAAGGGCAAAACCGATGTGAGGCTCGGCATTAACATATGGTAAGGTGGTGGTGATGTAATATTGTTTTGAGTTCATGGATATGAGGCTATTTTAACACGCTTTGGAAAGAAGAAGAAAGAAGACAAGCTAGTGAAGATATTTTTTAATTTTTTCACTCCATTTTTGAGCCCATTCGTCAGCGTTTGCTTTTTTGAGTGCAAGCTGGAATCCTTTAAGGTTAAGCATATTTTGGACTGTTGCGATGGTTGCACTGCTTACTTTTAGGTTGTCCTTTATATTGGAATAACTTCGACCTTTTTGAAGCCAGTACCCAATTGCTAGTCGTTTGGCAAAAGTTTCTAGTTCTGATGGAGTAAAGAAGTCGCTGAGAAATTCAGAAGCTTCTTGGGTAGAGTTAAGATCACAAATGGTTTGAGATAGTGTGATGTTAATTTGCTTTTTAAGTGAAGGGTTTAGTTTTTGTTCTGAAATTCGCATAGAGTTTATTTGGTTGAAGTATATCAATATCAACCAACGAGTCAAGATTTGTTGAAGAAATGGAAATTGACTGTGAGATATATGCTTGAAAGAAGAATTAGATTTAGAATGTTACCAAGGCCAAAAAGACGAAGAAGGAGAAAGATTATGATACAAAAGGAAAGAAAAATGCTTTTTGAAAGTGATTTAAAGAAATTAAAGCTCAAAGAAAGAAAGGTTAGAAAAATGATAAAGATAAGTAGGTATGTTGCACCTGGCATATCGGGGTTTAGATACATAATTGTACTGATGGTAATAATGACTAGAATAAGGCTGGTTAAATAGCGAATAGTTATCATTGGTCAAATTCATATTAACCGATTTCTTAGGTTGGTGTGGATGAAAAGATGGTGGTAATATAATAAACCATGGATCCTTTAATCATACTCATCATATTTGTTGCATCTTTAATATTAGTTGGATTGTGGATAAACAAAAAACTAAATGATTTAGCTGGGGCACAAAAACCATCAGCGGAGCTTTTAGAAGTTGTTAAAATGCTTCAAAGTGGTTCAAAGGAAGACAGGACTGTTCTTCTGGATTCGCTTCAACGAAATACCCAGGCTATGAATGAGCGGTTGGATATGGCGGCAAAAGTGATAAGCCAGGTGCAGCGAAACATTGGGGAATTTAGTGAGATAG
>Ga0208957_1000976_pt1 | contig 16710 bp, 11 predicted proteins | sample RifOxyA1_FD_184029 | JGI IMG/M metagenome (GOLD analysis project Ga0208957, IMG submission 184029) | Groundwater microbial communities from Rifle, Colorado - Rifle Oxygen_injection A1 (SPAdes) | ecosystem: Environmental > Aquatic > Deep subsurface > Groundwater | place: Rifle, Colorado, United... | reverse complement strand
CCGCCAGCAGGATAAAGCCGCCCAGGCGCGCCCACCATTCGCGGTTCTGGTCCGTGTACAGCCGCTTCATCATCCCGATGTGCAGCGTCACCACCGTCGAAAAGCTCAGCAGCACCAGCGGCGTGCCGAACGTGGTCGCGTAGGCCACGCCGCCCACCTCGGGAAGATCCGCTGCGCCCCTGCGCAGGCTGTAGAACAGCACCCCGCCCAGCGCGCCCGCCAGCAGCGTCCAGGGCAGCTGCCAGGCGAACCGGACCAGCCCCACGCCCCATTCGATCAGTTCATCCAGCGTCTCGCGCAGGCGCGCGGGATCGTTGCGAGCCGCCCACAGCGCTATCAGCTTTTGCAGCGCGGTCAGCGCGATATTGCTGCCGCCGCTCTTGATCCAGAACACCACCAGCCAGGGCGCCAGATACCCCAGCATCGTCCATGTCACCCAGTCCTGCAGCGAATAGTCGGCGGCCGGGGCATGCGCCTGCAACGCCAGCGCAAACAGCCACGCCGAGACCAGCGACGGCACTACGATCAGGCCGATGATGAAGCCCGGCCCGGTCGAATTGAACCGGTCGCCCTTGTTGAAGCGCATCAGGCTCATCGCGCAGGCACCGATCGCAACCAGCAGCGGCCCGATCGCCAGGCCGAACAACACGGGCAGCCCGGTGTCGGCCAGCGGCGTGGCCAGCGCGAACCGCAACGGATCGGCCAGCGCGCGGCTCCAGTTCAGCAACACATACGGCAGCGTCAATACCGCGCCGAAGAAGGCCACCAGGACCAATTGGTTCAGCAGCAGGTTGCGCAGATACGTCGAGATCGCCGCCAGCGAATCGCCCGAAAACAGCCCCAGCCTGGGCGTGAGGTAATTGCTGTAGCGGCGCAGAAAGCGCAGCGACGGATGCTCGGGCGGGCAATCCGACGCGATCGTGCCCGCCGCGCACCAGGGCCGCGATTCGCCGGACAGTTCGAGCTCCACCGCCGCCAGCGCATCCGCCACCGACTGGCCCGGCTTGCGGCTGCGAAAAATCAGCGTCGACAGCCAGGCCCCGATATAGCCGCCGCCCGACACCGTCGACAGATAGTCGAACGCGCGCAGCAGCCGCAGCCGCGCCAGCGCCTGGATCACCCCCAGGCAAAACGTCGCACTGCGGATTCCCCCGCCCGAAAAGGCCAGCCCCACCAGTTGCGCCCGATCCGCGCACGCCTCGGCGCTTTGCTGCGGATCGTTCGCCTGCGGCCGCAACTGCGCGATCTCGTCGCGCAACACCCTGGAAAACGCGTCGCCGGGCGTATCCGTATTCGTATCCATGCTTCCCCCTTATGCAGATAGCCGGCTCCGCTCCCGGTGTTTCTTTATTGATTTTTCGGTATTAGAGCAGGTTGGCGAGGTCCGTGGGAACCGGGGCGAAGAGGGCATGGGTCGAAGGAAGGTTCGTCCGCCTGGCGGGATATGCGAAGATTCGGCTGACAACAAAAACAGGGGGTGTCTTGGCGCCACAGCCGGAACAAGAGACGAGGGGGAATATCGATGTGCTGCTGGAGGCGGCAGGCTGGCACGTCTGCGACGCATCCGCCGCTAACATCCACGCCGCGCGCGGCGTCGCCATTCGTAGGCTCCCTTCAAATCCACTCAGCCCTGGTTTTGTAGGCTATCTGCTTAATTTGGATAGGCATGGCCTTTTGACATTCGCACCATCACCAAAACACTATGAAAAACCTTGACGCTCTTAAGCAGAATGGCGATGTCATCTGGAATATCGCCAATCTATTACGTGGCCCTTACCGTCCGCCTCAATATCGCCGGGTGATGATCCCGCTCACTGTGCTTCGTCGTCTTGATTGCGTGCTGGAAAGCACTAAAGACAACGTCATTGCGATGCATAAAAAGCTCAAAGCGGAAGGAAAGTATGACGCCGAGGCAATCGAGAAAATTATCAATCAGAAGTTCAAACTGAACTTCCACAACACCAGCGAATTCACTTTTCAGAAGCTCCTGGGCGACCCCGATAAGCTTGCTGCCAACTTGCGCAATTACATGGCCGGGTTTTCTGCTCGCGCGCGCAAGATCATCGAGAAGTTCAAGTTCGAAGAAGAGATCGAGAAGCTGGAAGAGGCCAATCGCCTATTTGAGGTCATCAAGGAGGTTGCCGCAGTCGACCTGCACCCAAACGTGATCCCGAACATCGCCATGGGCTACCTGTTCGAGGACCTGGTGCGGCGGTTCAATGAACAGGCGAATGAGGAGGCTGGCGATCATTTCACTCCGCGCGAAGTCATCAAGCTCATGGTGAACGTCCTCTTTACCTATGACGACCTCGTGTATCAGGAAGGCAAGGTCATCAAGATTTACGACCCTACCTGCGGCACTGGTGGGATGTTGTCTGAGTCGGAAAAGCTGATCGTTGATCCGGATGCGGGGCTGAACCCCGGCGCACACCTGGAGCTCTTCGGCCAGGAATACAACCCCGAGTCGTACGCCATTTGTGGCTCGGATCTGATGATCAAGGGCGAAGACGTAAAGAATATTGTCTTTGGCGACACCTTGGGCACTGGAAAGACCAAAGAAGGTTTCGTCGACGGCGACGGTCATCCGGACGAGCGCTTCCATTACATGCTGGCGAATCCGCCCTTTGGCGTGGAGTGGAAGCCGGAAAAGGACCACGTCACCAAGGAACACAACGAGTTCGGATTCAATGGACGCTTCGGCCCTGGCCTGCCGCGCATCAATGACGGCGCGTTGCTGTTTCTGCTGCACATGATCTCGAAGATGCAGCCCGCACCGGCGGATGGCGGTGAGGGCTCACGCATTGCCATCGTCTTCAATGGTTCCCCACTCTTTACCGGCGATGCAGGTAGCGGGGAAAGCAATATCCGTCGCTGGATCATTGAAAATGACATGCTGGAAGCCATCATCGGTCTGCCTGACCAGCTCTTCTACAACACAGGCATCTTTACTTACGTCTGGATCGTGACAAACCGCAAACGTCCGGAGCGGAGGGGGAAAGTCCAGCTCATCAACGCGACCGACTTTGCCTGGAAGATGAAAAAGAGCCTGGGTGATAAGCGCAAACGTATTGGCGACAGCATTGACGGTGCACCCGACCATATTGCGGTCCTCACTAAGTTGTACGGTGCGTTTGATTCAAAAAATCCGAGTATGCGCATGACCATTGGCGATATTCAAACCAATATCGATCCCAAGCGCGACCAGACAAAGTCGCTCTTCGTCAGCCAGATATTTGATAACCAGGACTTTGGCTACCTGAAGGTCACCGTTGATCGCCCCCTGCGGCTTAACTTTGCAGTCACCGGCGAACGCATAGACCGTTTTAAAATGACCAGCACTTTCACCCTGCTAGCCGTTTCCCGGAAGCGGAAGAACAAGGCCAAAATTGAGGAGGAAATGCTGATCGGCGAGGCCGCGCAGACCGCCATTCTGGAAGTGCTGAACGGCATGAAATCCGCATTCAATGCGGGACAACTCATTAAAGATCGCAACGCGTTCGAAAATCTACTTTCCGCCGCCTTCAAGGCGGCAGGCATCAATCTGGAGAGCAAGCTCAAGGACACGCTACTTGCCCCTGGAAGTCTGGGAGAGAAAGATCCCAGCGCCGGAATCTGCCGAGACAAGAAGGGAAATCCCGAGCCAGACGCCGATCTGCGGGACACCGAAAACGTACCCTTCCCACCTGGCATCGCTCTTCCACTGCCGCTGGATTACGAAGGTAAGAAGAATAAAGGCAAGGTGGATGTGGCCCCGTTGCTGGCGCTGGTGCAGGATCACTGCGAAGCCTATTTGAAGGCTGAGGTGCTGCCCTATCGCCCGGATGCCTGGATTGACTATAGCAAGACCAAGGTCGGTTATGAGATCCCTTTCAACCGCCACTTCTACGAATACGAATCCCCTCGGCGTCTCGATTTGATCGAGGCGGACATCGCTGGGCTTGAGAAAGAGATCATGGCCATGCTGAAAGGCGTGGTGTGATGAGGTATTCCTGCTACCCAGAATATGTCGCTACGCGCTGGCGTGAGGTCGGAAATATCCCGTCTGATTGGGAGGCAAGGCGGTTGAAGTTCGCTGTGTCAGTCAGAAATGAAAAGATCGAAGCTCTAGATGCTGAGTTCGAATACATGGGGTTGGAGCATATCGAGTCTTGGACCGGCAAGCGAATTGAAGATGGAACTGCCGCAAGTGAAGGCGTTGCGACTCGTTTCGAGAAGGATGACGTGTTGTTCGGAAAGTTGCGTCCTTACCTTGCAAAGGTCTATCTAGCGGACAGGGAGGGTATGGCTACAACTGAAGTATTGGTGTTGACGCCCCAGCCTGTTTTGGTTCCTGCCTTCCTGAAATATCTGATGCTGTCAGACAAGTTTATTGATTCTGTTTCGGGTTCCACATACGGTGCCAAGATGCCGCGGGCAAACTGGGAAGCAATTGGAAGCCTACCCATCTTGCTTCCGTCTCGCAATGAGCAGCAGAAAATCGCGGCATTTCTGGATTGGAAAAGCGGGCAAATTGACGCGCTGATTGCGAAAAAGACGGAGCTGCTGGACAAACTGGAAGAGAAGCGACAAACGATCATTGCTCAAGCGGTTACCAAGGGTCTGAATCTATCCGTACCACTCCGCGAGTCGAAGATACCTTGGTTGGGTACCATCCCCGAGCATTGGGTTATTAAGCGCGGGCGATTCGTTATGCGCGTCAATCCTTTAGTTCCTCGCCTGCGTACACTCCGGCCGGATGAGGAAGTGTCGTTCATCCCGATGGAAGCTGTTGGAGTGCAAGGTGGTATTAATCTCGAACAAACGCGAGCTATATCAGAAGTCTCCAGTAGCTATACCGAGTTTCAAGATGGAGATGTCGTGGTTGCGAAGATCACGCCATGTTTTGAGAATGGCAAGGCTGCTTTGGCTGTCGGGTTAATGAATGGCGTGGCCTATGGAACCACAGAACTTCATGTTCTTCGAGCCGAACCCGAACTCGACAAGCGTTTTCTATTTTACGTAACCATCTCAGATACATTTCTGAAGCTTGGTGAATCAGAAATGTATGGGGCTGGAGGACAGAAGCGTGTGCCACCAGAGTTTGTCAAAGATTTTCGTATACCTTTACCGCCGTTGGTCGAACAAATCGCCATAGCTGACTACCTGGATTCGGAGGTCTCGGAATTGGATGTGATGGGTGACAAAGTTCAGGAGGCTATCGAGCGGCTGACTGAATACCGTACCGCACTCATTACCGCCGCGACACTTGGCAAGATCGATGTGCGCAATGTCAAAATTGGGGCGGCCATATAACTATGGCGCTGAATGCCCAGGGCTACTTCAATGCGCTTCGCAGCTACCTGAATACACGTCATTACGCCGTCACGGAAGTAGACGACGAACGTATTGTCCTAAAGGACAAGATTTACCCGCCGGGCTCCAAGACGCCTGTAACGCAGAAAGTGCGGTTAGCTGTTCCTGGCGAGGCCATCGTGATCAACCTCGACAAGAAAAATAGTCGGGGCAATTCCGATCCACTTTTCCATTTTCTCGATGACAGCGCCAAGCCGTGGTCGAAGCGCTGCGACTATGTCATCTTCCACCGCCGACGTGAGCGGTTGAGTGCATTCTGTATTGAATTCAAGTCGGCCAGTTTGCCTGACAGCCTCGTTGATCAGCTAGAGGCCAGTGAGTCATGGTGTCGTGCCCTGCATAGCATCATCAAGCATTACACAGGCAAGGCCAGGAAAGTTCACCTGACAAAGTATGTTCTTTCCTGTCATCCGAATCCGGCCGCCTATTTGGATGCGGCGGGAAAATATCTGCAACGCGACCACTCTATTCGCCATTATCACTACCAGGGCATCGACGGGCTGTCCCTCGATGCGTTGGAAAATACGAATGTCGAGACCATTACCTGAGACGCCATGAAAAAGCATACCGAAGCCCGCCTCGAGGACGCCATCGTGGATCATCTGTCCGCACAGGGTGGCTATGTCTTTGTGGATTACAACAAGGGCGAGGCGGCGGGTCGCTATGACAAGGTGCGGGCGCTCGACCCTGCACTGGTACTCGGTTTCATACAGGTCACGCAGGAAAAACTTTGGCAAAGCTTGACGGCGATCCACCAGGACGAGACCGAGAAAGTGGTGCTGGACCACCTTGTCAAGGAACTGGAGACGAAGGGGATGCTGAAGGTGCTGCGCCAGGGCTTCAAATGCTACGGCAAGAAGCTGAGGGTGGCTGTCTTTGCACCAAACAACCGCTTGAATCCGGAGACGTTGACGCTCTATGCCCAAAACGTTCTGAGCGTGACGCGGCAGCTCTACTATGGGGAGGCTCATTCCAAGAGCCTGGATTTGGTGCTTTTTCTCAACGGCTTGCCCATCGCTACGGTGGAGCTGAAGAATCCGCTCTCGGGCCAGACAGTGGAAGACGCGAAAAAGCAGTACAAGAGGGACCGCGATCAGCGGGAGCTGCTGTTTGATTTCAAGAAGCGGACGCTGGTGCATTTCGCCGTGGATCAGGATCAGGTCGCTATGACCACGCGACTCAGTGGCGACAAGACGTATTTCCTGCCTTTCAACCTTGGCAACGCGGGCCACGCTGGCAACCCGCCCGCCACTGATGGGGGCTACCGCACGTCCTACTTGTGGCGGGAAGTGTGGCAACGCGACAGTCTGCTCGACATTCTGGGCCGCTTCATGCACTTGCAGGTAGAGGAAAAGCGCATCCTGACGGACGAAGGCATCAAGAAAATCACCAAGGAAACGATGATCTTTCCGCGCTACCACCAGCTTGATTCGGTGCGGCGGCTGGTGGCTCATGCGCAAACATATGGACCAGGAAGAAACTACCTGGTGCAACACTCGGCAGGCTCAGGTAAATCAAACTCCATCGCCTGGTTGGCGCATCGGCTATCCAGTCTTCACGATTCGAATGACAAGAAGATTTACGACTCGGTAATTGTCGTGACGGACCGCCGTGTGCTGGATCAACAGCTTCAGAACACGATCTACCAGTTCGATCACAAACAGGGTGTGGTGCAGAAGATTGACGAGGATACACGGCAACTGGTGCAGGCGCTGGCCAATGGAACGCCGATCATCATTACCACCCTGCAGAAGTTCCCCTTTATCGCAGAGACGCTGGATAAGTTGCGAGACGAAACGGAATACGGCGTCACCATCTCGACTAAGGACAAGCAGTTTGCCGTTATCGTGGATGAGGCGCATAGCTCGCAATCGGGCGAGAGCGCGATGGAACTAAAAGGCGTGCTGAATGCAGACCGTTTGCAGGAGGAGGCGGCCAAGTATGCCGCCGATCACGGCCTTGACGAGGACGACGATGCCGATCATCTCGCGGGTGTGGTGCGAGAAATGATGAAGCGTGGCAAGCAGCCGAATCTGAGCTTCTTCGCCTTTACAGCAACGCCGAAATATAAGACCAAGAAGGTTTTCGACGAACCCGGGCCGTCGGGTGAGGCACCTTTCCACCTTTATACGATGCGACAGGCCATCGAGGAGAAGTTCATCCTTGATGTGTTGAAGAACTACATTACTTACGAGGCCTACTTCCATCTGGTGCAGGTGGGTGACGATGATCCACATGTGGAGCGGAAGAAAGCTGCGCGCGCACTGGCGAGGGCGCTCACTTTCCACGAGGTAAACTTGCGCACGAAGACAGAGGTGATGGTGGAGCACTTCCGGACCCATGTTCGCCATAAGATCGGCGGGCGTGCCAAGGCGATGGTGGTGACGGATGGCCGTCTCCATGCGGTGCGCTACAAGCAGACCTTCGACAAATACATCGCAGAGAAGGGCTATACGGATGTGAAGACGCTGGTAGCGTTTTCGGGCGTTGTTGAAGACCCGGACGCCCCCGGCAAGACCTGGACAGAAGTGAGCATGAATGGTGGCATCAAGGAGAGCGAGCTTCCGGAGAGGTTCGACAGCCACGAATACCAGGTGCTGCTGGTGGCTGAGAAATATCAGACGGGTTTCGATCAGCCGCTTCTACACACAATGTATGTGGACAAGAAACTGACTGGCCTGCAAGCGGTTCAGACGCTGTCACGTCTGAACCGGACCTGTGCTGGAAAGGAAGACACGTTTATTCTGGACTTCCGCAATACGCCGGAGGAGATATTTAAGGCCTTCAAACCCTACTATGAAGATACCCCGGCCGAGCCACTGACCGACGCGCAGCACCTCTACCGGCTGCATCACCAGATAGAAGAGTCGGGCCTGATCTTTGAGGAAGAGGTAAAAGCCTTCTGCGCTACCTATTTCAAACCATACCGGAAAGAGACGGTGCATGACCATGCAGCGATGAACGGCATCCTGGATCAAGCCGTTGAACGCTTCAAAGATCGGGGCGAGGTGGAATGTGAGGAGTTGAAGGCCCTGCTGGTGAACTTTCGAAATTTGTATGGTTTCCTCTCCCAAGTGATCCCGTATCAGGACAGCGACCTGGAGCAGCTCTATACGTATCTACGCTTCCTGCTGACCAAATTGCCCAAGCGAGAGGGCGGCGGGCCGGTGCATCTGGAAGATGAGGTGGAGCTGCAGTACTACCGCCTGCAAAAAATCAGCGAAGGGCAGATTGACCTGAGCACAGGCGATGGTCAACCACTTAAAGGCCCGAGTGATGTGGGTACGGGGCAGCGCGATCAGGAAATAAGATTGTCCGAGCTTATTGATATTCTGAACGAGCGTTTCGGTACCGACTTTACTCAGGCCGACCAGCTCTTCTTCGACCAGATTCAGGAAGAGGCCATTGAAAGTGACATGCTCAAGAAAGCGGCTGCAACGAATTCGAAAGACGATTTCCGTTTTGTTTTCGAAAAGGCCTTCGAGGGATTGGTGATCGACCGCATGGAGGGCAACGAGGAAATTTTCGGGAAGCTCATGAGCGATGGTGAGTTTCGCAAGTTGGCCGTAGAGCATTTATTGCACAAAGTGTACGGTGTTCTGAAAAACACTAAGGACATGGACCAAGGTTAGGGTTGTCCTTGCAACGGTTTCAAGTTTGGAGATAAACCCATATGGGACAAGGTGAGAAGTGGTGTCAGTTGATGTCAGCAAGACGCTTGGGGGCAGGAGATTCAGGCGAACAAATCGACGCGCGAAGTGCTTTTCAAAGAGACTTCGATCGAATCGTTTTCTCATCTGCATTCCGCAGACTTCAGGATAAGACCCAGGTCTTTCCTCTCGCCGAAAGCGATTACGTTCGAACACGATTGACCCACAGCATTGAAGTTTCATGTGTTGGCCGATCACTCGGCACCATTGTCGGCACAGAGATGGTCAAGAAATATCAGCTTGAAGAATTGGACCCTTCTGATTTTGGAGCTGTAGTGGCTGCCGGTGCGTTAGCGCACGATATCGGCAATCCCCCGTTTGGCCACTCTGGCGAAGATGCCATTCAACATTGGTTCCAGACATCAGCAGTAGCAATAGAAGCTTTATCCGAACTCAATCATCAACAGAAGCAGGACTTCTTGAAGTTTGAAGGGAACGCGCAGGGGTTTCGTGTCTTAACGCGGCTGCAAAGTCCCGACAATGTTGGCGGTATGCAACTGACGAACGCTGTGCTTGGGGCTTTTACTAAGTATCCGTGTGCCTCACATCAAACTAACGACCCACCTGAAGACACTAGAATAAGTGCAAAAAAACACGGTTTTTTCGCAGCAGAGCAGACCTACTATCAATCGGTGGCCACCACTACTGGTGTGATAGAGAAAATAAAGGACGCCTACTGGAAGCGTCACCCTTTAGCATTCCTTGTAGAGGCCGCTGACGATATCTGCTACCGAATAATCGACCTCGAAGACGGCTTTCGACTGGGCCATGTAGACTTCAAAACAACCCAGGAATTTCTGGTTCAACTGATCGGTGACAAGGCACCAGAAAGGTTGTCATGTATCACAGGTGAAAAAGAAAAAATTGAATATCTGAGAGCCAAGGCAATAAATACACTGATATTTGAGGCCGCTGAATTGTTCTTGAAGCACGAATCAAAAATTCTACTTGGGCAGTTCGATTCAGAATTGATTGCCAACCTTTCGGACAAGCAGTCCGCGCTGGAAGACATAAAAAAACTTTCAAGGAAAAAGGTTTATTCGGCGCGACCGGTCCTTGAAGTTGAGGCAGCAGGTTTCGAGGTTTTAGGCGGTATGTTGGATATGTTTGTGGAGGCCGTGAATGAAGTTGCTCAGAAGGATCGACCTCATCCGAGAAGCAAGAAGCTGATTCAATTAATGCCCCCCCAGTTTCTGGGCGAGGATGGTAAGCCAGACCCAGATCCCTATGCCCGCTTAATCAAGGTGACAGATTTTGTATGTGGAATGACGGATGGGTTCGCTGTGTCAACGTTTAAGAAGATACGTGGGATATCTTTACCGCATTCATAAATCATGTTCGGGCGGAGCCCCATCCTGTCTATTACGATGAAATCCGAAAAAGGACAATAATTGAGTGACATTAAACTCTTCCGCCTTGCAGAAGGCCAGGCCGTTGAACTGCAGGGCGATGCCTCCGATCTTGAAAAGCCCTTGCAAACGTTGATCGAGAACAACCTCCAGCCGTTGCTTGGCATCCGCTTCCTGGCCACCGAGTACTCGACCGGCAAAACCCACGCAGGCCGTATTGACTCCCTGGGGCTCGATGAGAACGATTGCCCGGTAATCTTCGAATACAAGCGGTCGATGGCCGAGAACGTTATCAACCAGGGGTTGTTCTATCTGGACTGGCTGATGGACCACCAGGCCGAGTTCAAGCTTCTGGTGATGGACAAGCTGGGTAAGGATGCGGCTGACCGCATCGACTGGAGTGTGCCGCGCCTGGTTTGCATCGCGGCGGATTTCACCAAGTACGACGCCCACGCCGTGCAACAAATAAACCGCAATATTGAGTTGATCCGCTACCGCAGGTTTGGCGAGGAATTGCTGTTGCTGGAACTTGCAAACGCCACCAGCGCGGGCAAAGGGAACAAGGCTGGCGCAAAGAGCGTGAAGTCTATTAAGGCTGAAGTGAAGGCCAATGGCGGAGACAGGACTTTTGCGGAGTGGATGGAGGTGCTGCCGGAACCTTTGTGGGAATTGCTGGCATCACTTGAGGATTTCATCGTGTCACTGGGGGATGATGTCCAACGCAAGGAGCTGAAACTCTACGTTGCGTTCAAGCGGCTGAAGAACTTTGCGACGGTCGTGCCGCAGAAGAACAGGCTGCTGCTTTATTTGCACCTGAACACGGATCAGATTTCGCCGCTGCCAGCCATCGGCAGGGACGTGCGCCAACACGGCCATTGGGGGACGGGTGATCTGGAGCTTTCAATGGTCAGCGCCCATGATCTGGATGTGGCCAAACCGCTGATCCTGATGGCGTATGAGGGCAGGGGCGTTGTTCAAAATGCCTAGCGCTTGAGGATTAGAACTACTCAAACTGAATTCTAATGGCACGCCCAGACGCGGTCGCGGCAAGGCGTTTCGGGGTACAGGAAATGGTTTGCCGAACCGTAAAACATGAAATGGCCACTCTGATTCCAAGTTATTCCGCCTGCGCTTCCCGCATGACGCCCGGCGAACGCCGATTTGCCCAGCGGCTGGAATCCAAACTCGAAGACGACTATCTGTGCTGGTACGACGTGCCGATAGGGCAGTCGATGCGGCATCCGGATTTTGTCGTGCTGCATCCCAAACGGGGCTTGCTGATTCTGGAGGTGAAGGACTGGAAGCTGGATACGATTCAGTCGATCACCAAGTCGGACGTTTCGCTGCTGACTGACAAGGGATTGAAGCATGCGGCCAACCCGCTGGAGCAGGCCCGCCAATATGCGCACGCCGTGGTTGGCGTGCTGGAAAAAGACCCGCAGCTGGTTTTCAGCAGTGGCCGCATGCAGGGCAAGCTGTTGTTCCCCTGGGCTTATGGCGTGGTGTTCACCAATATCAGCCGCAAGCAGTTTGAAAGCACGGACCTGAGTGAGGTGCTGGAGCCGCACCGGGTGATCTGCCAGGACGAGATGGTGGAATCGGCGGAGGCGGAAGCCTTCCAGAAACGCTTGTGGGATATGTTCACAGTGGGCGGCTTCGGCAAGCTGGGTTTGCCGCAGATCGACCGGGTGCGCTGGCACATGTTTCCCGATATCCGTCTGTCTGGAAATCAGGGCGAATTGTTTGGCGGAGCTGGGGCAGAACCTGCCGAGCTACCCGATATTTTGCGGGTGATGGATTTGCAGCAGGAGCAGCTTGCCCGCAGCCTGGGCGAAGGCCACCGGGTGATTCATGGTGTGGCCGGCTCGGGCAAAACATTGATCCTCGGTTACCGGGCCGAATATCTGGCCAAGGTGTGTACCAAGCCGATCCTGATTCTTTGCTACAACAAGTCGCTGGCCAAGCGGCTGGAACACTGGATGCAGGAAAAGGGCGTGGCCGACAAGGTCGTCGTGCAGAATTTTCATGCCTGGTGTCATCGCCAGCTCACTGCGTATAACGTGGGGCTGCCGAAGGGCAGTGCCAATCGGGACGGCTATTGGGATGACATGGTGGACAGGGTTATCCGCGGGGTGGACAACAAGCACATTCCATCCGGGCAGTACGAGGCTGTGCTGATCGACGAGGGCCATGATTTCAAGCCGGAATGGTTCAAGCTGGTGGTGCAGATGGTTGATCCGCATACCAATTCGCTGCTGGTTCTGTACGACGATGCGCAGTCGATATACGACCACGGCGAGAAGCGTAATTTCAGCTTCAAGAGCGTGGGTGTGCTGGCGCAGGGGCGGACGACGATCCTCAAGATCAATTACCGTAATACGCAGGAGGTTCTGGAATTTGCCGCCCGCTTTGCCAAGGAATTGCTCACTCCCGCAGATGCAGAGGAGGACGGCGTGCCGCGTTTGTTGCCGGTTTCTGCAGGCCGCCATGGCCCAAAACCGCTTCTGATCAAGTTGCCGACCCTGAAAGACGAGGCGAAATACATTGTCGAGCAATTCAAGGCGGCGCATCGGGATGGCACGGCGTGGAAAGACATGGCCGTGCTGTACCGGCATTGGGAGCCGGTCGGCAAAACTATCATCCGTGCCTTTGAGAACGCAGGCGTGCCGATCACAAGCCATAAGAATATGGAGTTCGGCGACAAGCAGGACACGGTGAAGTTGATCACATTCCACAGCAGCAAAGGCTTGGAGTTTCCGTTGGTAGCGATCCCCGGCGTGCGCATCTCGACCGATGACGACAAGGCGGCTGAAGACGAGGCGCGGCTGCTTTACGTGGCGATGACGCGGGCCACCAAAGAATTGCTTGTCCTGGAAAGCGAAGCAGCTTGATGATTGGGTCGGTTGGTCGTCGCTGGGTGCGGAGATCGCCATGTTGCTGCGAGCGCGATGATAGATGGCCTTCCGCGTTGATGCGATGCAGGCTTATCAGGAGATGATGACGTGACAGCTGAGCATTTTCCCCAATCCGAATTTCTGCTCTATCAGACCGAGGATGGACGTACCCGCATTCAGTGCCGATTCGAGAATGAAACGCTGTGGCTGACGCAGGCGCAGATAGCCGAGCTTTTCCAGACGACGGTTCCCAACATCAATCTGCATTTAAAGGCAATTTACGCGGAGGGGGAGCTGACGGCAGAGGCAACTATTAAGTCCCACTTAATAGTTCGATTGGAGGGTTCCCGGCAGGTCTCCCGCCCCGTTATGCATTACAGCTTGCCTGCGATCCTTGCGGTGGGTTTTCGTGTCCGCAGCCATCGCGGCACACAGTTCCGCCAGTGGGCGACGGCGCGCTTGGGCGAGTATCTGGTGAAGGGTTTCACCATGGACGACGAGCGGCTGAAAAATCCGCTGGGTCCGGGGCAGAAGGATTATTTCGACGAGCTGCTGGAACGCATCCGCGACATTCGCTCGTCCGAGCGGCGGTTCTATCAGAAGGTGCTGGATATTTACGCGACGAGCGTGGACTACGCGGCGGATACGGAGATGGCACAGCAGTTCTTCGCTACGGTGCAGAACAAGATGCACTGGGCGACCCATGGCCATACCGCGGCCGAGATCATCCATGAGCGGGCCGATGCGCGAAAGCCATTGATGGGATTGCAGGCCACGCGCCCCGGCGGCATCGTGCGAAAAGAGGACGTGGCGGTTGCCAAGAATTATCTGACGGAAGATGAGCTCCAGGTCCTGAATCGCATCGTGAATCTCTACATCGAATACGCTGAGCTTCAGGCGCTGGAACGCAAGCCGATGACGATGCGGGACTGGATCACGAAGCTGGACGAGTTCCTGAAAATTTCCGGGCGCGAACTGCTGGATCACGCAGGAAAGGTTTCTGCCGAAAACGCCAGGGCGAAGGCCGAGCTGGAATATGGGCGCTATCGTGCCCTGCTGGATTCCGCGCCGCGTGCGGTGGACGCGGATTTTGAAACGGCGGCGAAGCAGATTCAGAAACTGCCAAGACCGAAGAAACTCAAACCGCCGAAGTCATGAGGACGCTCAGCAAATCCATTCCGAGCGAACCAGGAGCCTGGAATGCGTGAAACCCTTTTCGCCAGCCCCGAAGGCCGCATGCTGGGCGCCGGCCTGGCGCTCACCGGCCTGATGCTGCTGGCGTTCGGGATCGGCTGGCACCTGTATCCGGACCGCATTCTTCCCTACGCGATCATGACCGGGCTGAACCTGATCATCGGCCGCGAAGCGGGGATGTCTTTCGGCTATGCGAGCGGTTTCGGTCATGCCCAGGTGGTGCCCCTCAACATCCTGATCGAGACCATCCAGGTGCTGGTGATCTACCCGCTGTTCGTGCAGAGCACGCGGCATCTGATCAGGCTGCGCGCGCTGGAGCCTTTCATCACGCGCATCCACCACGCGGCGTCGTCGCACGGGGGCGTGGTACGCAAGTTCGGCGTCGCCGGCCTGTTCGTTTTCGTGTTTGCGCCGTTCTGGATGACCGGTCCGGTGGTGGGGGCGATCATCGGGTTTCTGATCGGCCTGCGCCCGTGGGTGAATCTGGCCGTCGTGCTGGTGTCGACCTATGTCGCGATTGGCGTGTGGGCGCTGTTGTTGAACGAGCTCAACGTCTGGGCGTCGGCCGTCAACCAGTACGCGCCCTACCTGTTGTTCCTCGCAATCCTGCTGATCGCTGCCGCGATGGAGTGGGCGGGCCGGCACCGCGAACGATCCGCTCGAAGCGAACGCGATTGAACATGCGCCGCGGCCTGCTGTCGGGGTGCGCTCGGCGGGGCGGCGCTGGATGGTTGCCAGGCAGGCCGTTCGCTATTCGAGAATGGTAGAACCTTCCATCTCCTGGACCCGCAGATCGATGAATAAGCCTATTTTCTTTATTCTTGAAATAAGAATATTGACTTGATAAGCGATCACGGCTTATTGTTGGCATGTCTTTTCTCATTTCATGAATAAAGAATATGCCTAAGATAAGCAACCGGCAGGTAGTGCTGAAGCCGCAGGACCTTTATGTGTTGCTGGCATTGCTGAGCCGTGGTGACGGCAGCGCGGGTTATGCGGAACTGGCGGAGCAGACCGGACTGGCAATCTCGGCGGTGCATGGCGCGTTGAAGCGGGCGGCCACGGCGCGGCTTGCCATGTTTGAGGAACGCCGTCCGGTGGTGCTGAAGCCGCAATTGCGGGAGTTTGTGTTGCACGGCGCCAAGTATGCGTTTGCGCCGGTGTGGGGCACGCTCACGCGCGGCATTCCCACGGCGTATGGCGCTGCGCCGTTGAACAGCGTGATTGCGCCGTCCAGCGACCCGGTGCCGGTGTGGCCACACCCCAAGGGCACGGTGCGCGGGCTGAGTCTGGCGCCGCTTTATCCTTCGGTACCTGATGCCGCGCTCCAGGATGAACGCCTGTATGCGGTGCTTGCGCTGTTCGACGCGATCCGCAGTGGCCAGGCCCGCGAGCGTGAGTCCGCGCAGAAGTTGCTGGAACCCTTCTTTCAATGAAGCGGCAGCATCCAAATGTAGCCAAGCTCGAACTGGTCGCACATGCGCTCGGGGCGCTGCGGTTCGAACAAATTGGAAAATCGGATCAAGCATGAACACCGCAACCATCGTCCAGAGACTCTGGAACGACTGCAACGTCGTGCGCGACGACGGCATGAGCTACGGCGACTACCTTTCGGCTTCGCTCTGGGCAGCCCACCTATCAGCTGTTCCTGAAGATGCTCAAACCCCCATGCGGATCGCAGGCTGCAAGTCTGCTGTATCCGTGAAGACAAAGGCGCAGGCAAAAGCGCTGATGGAACAGCAAGGTGTCCAGGTATCGCTGTTCTGCCTCGCCGTGTGGTCTCGCTCCGCAGATCAATGGCTGGCGCTGGGCTCGCCCTCAAGCGAGCGCTACGAGGGGTTCAGCCAGAACGGTGACCAGCCTGCTTGAATATACCCAAAAAGGGTATTAACATGCCCGAAATGGGTATGCCAAAGACCTCCAAATCACAGAAGCCGGGCGCGACGGAAACACGAGCGCCTGCTTCGTCGCGAACCAGCATCGCCGATGCGCTGTTTTCGGCGACGCAGCAGCGCGTCCTGGCGCTGCTGTTCGGCCAACCCGAACGCAGTTTCTTCACCAATGAGCTGATCGGCTTGGTGGGCGCCGGGTCGGGCGCGGTGCAGCGCGAGGTGCGGCGGCTGGTGGAAAGCGGGCTGGTGACGGTGACGCGGCTCGGCAGCCAGAAGCATTACCAGGCCAATCCGGCGGCGCCGATTTTCGGGGAGCTGT
>Ga0208957_1000975_pt1 | contig 16711 bp, 17 predicted proteins | sample RifOxyA1_FD_184029 | JGI IMG/M metagenome (GOLD analysis project Ga0208957, IMG submission 184029) | Groundwater microbial communities from Rifle, Colorado - Rifle Oxygen_injection A1 (SPAdes) | ecosystem: Environmental > Aquatic > Deep subsurface > Groundwater | place: Rifle, Colorado, United... | reverse complement strand
AGCAACTAAGTCTTCTCTATCTGGATCATTCCAATACATAGTATAAGACTCACCGGAGGCTGGAGCATTTCTATTCAACCAGGTCATTGTGTGTCTCCATACAGCAGTTTCACCGGCAACTAATGCTGAATCAATTGAAAATTTCTGTAATAGTAAGAAAGGAAGAATATCTTCATTAACCTTGAATCTTAGAGTAAGATCAACCCATCTAAGAGTATTTCTAACATCATTAACTTCATAGGAACTGCCCAACATGGTATTGTTTTCAGCCTTTTGAATGTTCTCTTTCCATGCAAGCTCCACTTGTCCGAATGGAAATATTACTGGTGAACCTTCAGCTTCTCCATATACGCTTTCTCTAGAAGCAAAAAGAGTTACCTTTCTGAAAATACCATTTTGCATTTACTTATTCCTATTAAACTTAACTATGGCTTCTTTCCTTGATAGAGCAGTAATAACTACCTTCATATCATTCCTATAAAAAGTATAGCTATTCTCATCTAACTTAGCAAGAGGTTTTCTATTCTGAGGTTTCATAATAACCTTTTTTACATTTTTCTTTTTTGTTTTAGTCATTGTCTTTAACATAAACTAAAATAGTTGCAGTGAAATCTATCAACTGCATTAATACAATACCTTTTTCATCTTCTTCTACTGAATACCTGGCTCCTGTAACTTGTATTCTATGTACTGCTGCACCTGGAACAACTGCTTCTGCTGCATTAGGTATCTCTTGTAGATAATCTAGTATAACATCTTCTATATTTGATAGTCTATCCATTCGTTCTTCTGCTTCCGCCTGAGTTAGGTTATTTTCAAATAGCTGTGAAACAACCGATGTGAATCCATATGCTCTTTCATCATAGTCAAGACCTAATTCAGAAACTAATGGTGCGGAAGGCGATATCTGACATGATGGCATGTTTTCAGGTAACTTAATGTATACCTTCTTAACTTCATTGAAGATCTTTTTACCGGAAGTAGGATAAGTAAGATTACTAAAATCTAATATAAACTTATCATGTAATTTTTTCTTTACCAATCTAGCCATTAGTATATTGTACCACTTTAGTTAATGCAGTTTTCAATTGTAAAAATATATGTTTATTAACTGGAAATTGTGCACCTATAGCAGCTCTTTTAGCAAACATATTAGGTCTTATACCTCCACTACCTCTATTCGTTTTACTCTCACCACTTAATACCCTACCAGAGTTAGGTGGTGCTGGTGAATCATGACTACTACCCCTAAATACTCCTGTACCTCCTGCAACAGCCACAGGATATCTAAAACCCCTGTTAGAAGCAAAGGTAGTAATTGTATAGAATATCTCGTTAGACAGGCTCCAGACCTTCCCAGAATGTACCTTAGCCTTAAGGAGTCCGGATAGCCTAGGAGCTTCTCGATCGTACTGCTTTTCAACAATAGGTTTAGAAGTTTCTAGGGCTTTAACTAAGATAGGTCTTACTAAAGATGGGTTATCTATTAATTGTGATATGCGAACTAAATATAAAAAGTCCATTAACTCATTGTATCAAATATTTGAGAAGTCTTTCTTTCAAGAACTATCTTCAAATGCTGATCAGTATCTTCAAAAGGATCTTCAAATTCTGAGACTCCTTGAACTCCGTACTCGTAACCGTCAATAATAAGAATATCATTAGGAACAATCTGAGTGGTATTACCAAACCTTGATTTATAAGCTGAATATACAGTAAGTTCCTTTTCGCAAAACAACCAGAATTCTTTCCCCCAGTTTTCAGCATTAAGTAACTGTGAAGTATCCTGGACTGCCTGCAGATTGCCTAAACCCATTCCAATAATCTGATAGGTATCAAAATGCTGTCCTGATACAGGAACAATTCTTCTTACAGTAAATGTTTTATTATAGAAGTCATCAATAGTACTCATAATGAAATTCTTTTAAATGGATCTAACATCTTAATTTCACTTTCAGTCAAAGATACTAATCCATTACTATCTCCATAGGTTACAGAAAATTCCCCAAGTCTTTTACTTTTGACATTAGATATTTTTTCATTCTTAGCCTGGGTCATAAGCCTAGCTACTAACTGAGTACAGACCATGATTACACCAGCCGGAACAGTACCCGCGGAAAAGATCGCAGTAACCTTTACACGACCTGTACCATTATAGAATGCGTAGTTTCTTAGATAGATTGAATTACTAGTCTCTCCACTATCATCAACTATCCATTCATCAGTATCAGTAAGAGTATCTATAACATCCCCTTGCGAATCCAGAAGTTCTATTTTAGACAAACTACTAAAGTCATCAATGAATAGTTCATGCTTACCATTTCCATCATAAGTCCTTACAGTAGCTACAGGAGATGTAGAAGAAGCTAGACTATTCCATCTTCTAGAAGTATAGGCTTCAATGTAGGAAGAAATGTACTGAATCCTTTCTGGTAAAAGATTAAGTTCTGCTGTAGTTAGTTCCCTACCAATAAAGTCTACTAACCTATCTTGTGTTGTGTATTCTCTCATGCTTTATTCTAGCACAAAATGATATAAAAAATCCCCTCCATCACTTTTGAAGTAACAGAGGGGAAGCCATCATCTATACTAAGGCTTAGCTTGCGGCCGAACCTGTTCGGATTACTGAGAATGCTCCTGGTAATCGTACCCTTGAGTTCATTCTCTTGACTGCTCTTAGAGCTAATCCATCCTGAGTTAGAAGGTTAAAGTCTGCACTTTCATCATCAGGATCTTGAACTGTACCCGTATTGAACATCTCAAATCTAAGATCAGTTCTTTCTCCAAGCGTTACATAGCTAAGGTCTCCAAATACTATGAATGCTGTACTTGAAGAATCCTGGTCAAGACTTGGAAGAATCTCGGTAAGTTCATAAGGGAATCCCCAAATAGTTCCAGTAACTCCTCCATCTGGTCCTGGACTGAGTACATATCTACCTTGTGTATCTTTAACTCTTTGAAGTACACCCATGATTGTTCTGTTGAAGTAGAATCTACCTCTACTTGCAGATGGTGTTGGAACTCCATAGATTGCTTTACTCAAGTCATCAAATTTTACATCTTCAATGCTATCTCCATCAATTACTACCTGATTAGTACCTGATACCTTAACTACACCTGGATATAGGTTTCCAGCTCCTGTAGCTCTCATGAATACCATTTCATCTTCTTTTCTGGCATAAGCTCTTGCAAATCTAGTTGAAGCATCTCTGAATAGATCTATTGCAGAATCTTCATCTAACTCTTCAGACATTGGAAGTAATCCTGTGAATTTCCTCCAAGTGAGTAGCATGTTAGAGTATGTAAGCTTTGTAGTTTTCTTAACACCTTTTTCTGCTGTATCATAAATCTCAAGATCATCGTCACCCATTATCATTTCAATTCCTTTTCCTTTTGTACTTCTCTTAACTGTTGCAAATCTTCTAGCTACACCGTACTGCTCTTCAAGTCTTTCAACTTCTGCTATGAAGTCCGCAGGTGGAAGGACTGCTTCCTGATCTGTAGTATTCATAACACCAGCCTTTATCTGCTCATTCTCAAATTCAGTCTTAGGAAGTGTCTTATATACTGAGAAGTCATTGTTCTTAACAGATTTAACAAAATACAGGAATTTCTTTTCTTTGGTAATGACATCATCTTTACCCTTAACTAAAACAGGTGCACCACCAAGGTTAATATCCTTGTTAACGATTGGATCATACTTTTCAGAAATTTCTTTCTTAAGTCCATCCAGTTTCTCGTCCATTTTAGAAGCAAGCTTCTCTACTATCTCATCAGTAGAAGCTTCTTTCTTCTCTTCTGCCTTTACTTCAAGTACAGAAGCAAATTTCTTTTTATCCTCTTCGGATAATTCAGAAAGCCTTGTTTTTAATATTGCGACTTCAGTTAGGGTAAGATCGCCAACCGCCTTTGCTAAAATTTTTGATAAATCCATACCATTATTATTGTTAAAATTATCTACTTTGTCAACATCCTTTTCTTTTTCAAAAAAGGAAATGTCGTAACCTAAAGATTTTGCCCTTGCTAAAGCATTTGCATTAGCTGGGACTGGAACAGCAGAATATTCAAGCATCTCTGATTTGGTAAATTCATTCTTCATCATGTTATCAGTTGGGATAAATCCGATAGAAAATGCATTCATAAATCCATCCTTATATAGCTTGTATATCAACTGAGCGAATGGATAGTCTGCAAATTGCATTTTAGAGATAAGCTGTCCCTGGTGTTTCCTTATACTTACTGCCTTTGCAATTGGTGGATGTGAATAGTCATGGGCCCAAAGAACAACTGGATTCTTTTTAAACTCTTTGATATCTAAACCATCAATATTGAGAATCTCACCATGACGATCTAAATCATCAGTGGCAACTATGGCTTCTAAAGTACCATCTTCTAATGCCTTAATATGAGCCTTAGCTTGTATAAAATATTTCATAGTAAAATGATAGCATTCATTGTTATCCTTTAGCAATAGTCATTGTAATTCCATCAGAAGATATAGTCTCACTTATAGTTTCATGAGAAACTTGGGAAGCTATTTCTTCTTTAGTAATAGTACTTTCATATTCCTGGACTGAAATAGTAGCAGTAATTCTACTTATAGATATAGTTCCTACCGGAATTATATGATCTGGCATATAGCCAACTGTTTTGACACTTCTACTAACTACCTGTGCTACTGAACCTTGAATTTTAATATCTACTTCTCTAGTATCCTCATCTAATCCATGTGAATTAATACTAATAATCTTTGTATCATTATTTACTCCATGAGAAGAAATAGGTCTTTCAGCATAAGAAGATACGATCCCAACAGAACTAATTTGCCTTTCTTTAATTGTTGTATCGTATCCAACTGTTGATACATTCCTTTGTAAGTTATTACTATCCTTTCCTTCTGACCCTATTAGTCTCTCACCGGTCTCTGAATCGCTTCCAGAAGATACAATTGATAGGTCTTTTGATACATTATCCTTTCCTATTGTACTTACTAATATATCTCTTGATCGTACTAACTTTCCTTCTAGTTCTATGTCGACCTCTCTTGAAGTACCATCCTTTCCAGTAGAATTAATGCTCCTTTCCAAAGAAGTACTATCTACCCCTGAAGTATCTATATTTCTTTCTATACCATCTGATTCGATACCAAGTAATGAAACATTTCTACTAACTGAACTAGAATCGTTACCTATTGTCACTACCTGCCTTGATTGATTAGTCTGATCCTTACCAACAGCTTTGATAGGTCTTTCAGCTTGTGATCCCGAAACACCTTCTGTCCCTATGTTCCTAGTAGTTTCTTCCTGAAGCTTACCAATCGTTTTAATTACTCGATCTTCATTTGCTTCACTGTTGCCATCTAAGGCTATGCTAACTTCCTTAGTAGAAGAGTCCTTTCCTTCAGAAACTAGACTTCTAGAGACGGAATCTTGTTGACTTCCAATTGCTTCTATTGTTCGCTCAGTGTTTGCAGTAGATACCCCATGAGAAGAAATGCTTCTTTCAATCAAAGAAGAAAGCTTTCCCAATGCCTCTATACTTCTGGTTACCTGGTCTACTTCATCTCCTATAACAGAAATACTTCTTCCCATAGAATCAGTATCATTTCCTTGGGTACTAAGACTTCTTTCTATTGTCCCTGTAGAGTTACCAGTAACTTCAATAGACCTTTCTAGTGAAGTAGTATTAAATCCATGAGAACTAATATTCCTACTTAATGTTTCTGAATTAGCACCCAAAGACTCAATGCTTCTTTCAATTTGATCAATATCACTACCATTAGAGCTAATTTCCCTATTTAATGAGCTAATATCCTTTCCTGTGGACTCTATAGACCTTTCTAAAGTAGATCCTACTGCTCCGAGTACTGATATATCTATTTCAGAACTATGAACATCCTTTCCTACTGTGCTTATTTCTCTTTCTTCATTTGTAGTAGTTAATCCGGTTAATGAGATATCCCTTTCTGTTTGAACTTGTGCACTACCGACAGCACTAATACTCCTTTCTGAAGTAAAAGAACTATTGCCATGAGCTTCAATTGATCTACTAGAAGAATCCACTTCCTTTCCTTGTAAGGAGATAACTCTTTCTACCTGTGTAATATCTTTACCTACTAAGGAAATATCCCTTTCGCTATTTGCAACATCCTTACCAATAGAAACAATGCTTAATTCCATATTGGCTAAAAAAACAGGAATATTTATACTATCCCATATAGCTTTAGTAGTTGATCCTTCTACTTCATAAGTACCTAGAAAAAATACAGCAACTAAATCTGATAGATCAAAAGGTGTTAATATAGAATAGAAAGTACTCCAGGTACTACCATCTGGAGAAGTTTCATAGTATACAGTCCCAGAATCTTCCCTAATCTGGAAGTACGCATGAACAATAGGATTATACTCAATAGCTTCTGTAAGCACAGTTCCGCTTTCTAGGGCTAATAATAGTCCACCAGTAATAAGGAAGGATACATCATTGCCAAGTGCATCAGTTAAGGTTAATGGATATACTTCTAGTGATCCTAAAGACTGATTACCCGCACTTTTAAGCCTTACCGATATCTTACTATCAATAAGAGTCAAATGAGTATAAATACCAGTTGATTCAAATCCATAGTATGCCGGAGATAATGTAGTATCTATTTCCAACTGTTGATTTACTTCTGCCACCTGAACACCACCCCAGTTATCCCACTTATCAGTATCAAATGAATTATCATTAAAGTCGTCAGAAAGGGTTTCTACCTTAGCCCATCTTCCGGTAAGTGAAATAGCTCTTTCTAATGTGGAAGTAGCTTTACCATGTGAAACGATATTACTTAGTGAGTTTGTACTATCCTTACCAGCCGATGTAATTGACCTTTCAATGTCAAAGTATCCTTCTTCAAGAATTCTACCTCCATTTTCAAGTAATAATTTGTTTCCATCTTCTAAAAGAATATACATAGTTCATAGTGCTTAATCTCCAATAAATTCTACTTCTAAATAGGTATACTTACTTCCTGCAATTATATCTACAGTATTGTCTCCTGAGTACGAAGAAGCATAAAGAGTTATTACATCTCCTACAGCAAGTAGGACTGTAGCTTCCGGAGTCGCAGCAAGGGACTGAGCTAGAGATGAATGCTTATAATCATCAGCAATAGAAGCCGCTCCTTTATATATATGACCTACATATAACTTAGTAGCAATAACACTAGCAAATGTTACACTACCCCTAATTCTATAATATCCGGCTCTTGGAGCAGTAAAGGCACTTGAAGCAAAGTTTGCACCTATATCGTAATCTTCAGATCCTAATGTAACTTGGGTAGGAGTGGCATTGACCAGGTTTAATTGATTAGATCCAAGATAAGCCCTAGCTCTTGGGTAAGTAAGGAATCCACCATTTACTTTTCCATCATCACCGGAAAATTTAGTTGTAAAGTTATTCTGATTCTGTCCTAGTGTGATACTATTTCCGGCATCCCCTCCTACATAAATTCCCAGTTCGCCCACATAAGTATTAAGTGAAGCATTATTTCTTAGTATCTGATTACCTGAAATGAGTCCTACCGAACTTAGGTATACAAATATTCCAGTAGTCTGATTCACAACTGTATTCTGGACATCCATAATAATGTTTCCAGTAATTGTAAACCCATTATTTACTCTTCTTAGAATAATTGCTGAAGCATAGCAATCTCTGAATACATTATTTGAAACAACAGTATTTTCCGTATAACCAAGGTATAAGGCTCCAGTATCAACAGAATCCCCTCCTTCGACTCCACATTCAATAAATATATTATCAGAAACTATATTGTTTTTAGCTATTACATCAGCAGTTCCATTGATATAACAACCTACATCATCAAGACCATAAACAATATTACCTCTTACTATGCAATCAGTAGCTGCTACTTGAGCAGTACCTGAACTTGGAGCCATCTTTAGAACGATTCCTACTGAACACCCCTTTACTATGTTGTTTTCAATTCTTATAGCATGACCTCCATGAGTATCAATACCTTCCCAGATAGAAACATTCTCAACTATTGAATTAGTTATTGAACAGTCCCTACTAAGTTCATATGCAGCATCATTAAGCTTTGTGAATGCAATTCCATAACAGTTTAGCGAATCTCCTGGCGTAATGTCTTTAATATGTCCATGATCAAAATTAACATCCTGAGAAGAAAGTACCATTACTCCTGCATAACCAATATCCTCAACATGAGTATTATAAATATTTACATGCCATGCATAGTCACATACTATTCCGTAATTACCAAGACCATGAACATAGCAATCCTGTATTGTTACATATTGAACTTCAGATCCCTCAGTACCTGTAATAGAAATGCCCTTACCATTAGCATCATATGAAGAATTACCAGCCCCTTCTACTTCTAATCCAAATACCTTACACCTGGCAGAAAGGATTACTAATGTTCTATGTGTTGCAGTATCAAATATCCTAGCCCCATAACCAATGATAGTTGTATTAGCGGATACAGTAATAGATCCAGTTACTTTATAATTCCCTTTAGGAATAAATATGGTTCCACCCGCCGCTGCTGTTATATCTGCCTGCAGTTGGGTGGTATCATCTGTTATTCCATCTCCTGTAGCAGATGTTGTAAATCCGATTTGTGCTATCAAGTTTAGTCCAAATTGTCTGATAGCCTGCTGAGTAGATAAAGCTTTAGCATCATTAGAAGCCATGTCATCTTCATCTCTTACTGGCATTCTTTTATTTAGTGGTGTCCCGGTTAAATCCTCAACAATAGGAACTGCATTATCTCCATCAATTGATCCTACTAAATCTAATGCCGATATTTTGCTATCCATTATTTACCCTTATTAATATTAAAAGTTACCCAGCAATTAACTGGATTAAGCTCATCAACATATAGTCTTACATTACCCTCTGGATATATAGCTTCAATGAAGATATGCTTCTGTTCTGTAGAAACTATTTCCCCAATTGAATTAATCTGTATTCCTACTTTCCTTCCATAATTATAATCAATAGGAATAGAACTATTGAACTTAGGTTTAGTTGATGGAAGATTGTAATCTCTATTCCCAGTATAAGAATACACCCGAATTTTAATCGAGTTAATTTGAAGGTTATTTTGAATGAGGTAGGTTTGCAGTTTCTGCCAAGAACTTGGTTCTCCTTCTATATCAAGAAAGCGATCCATGTTCTCTATAATGGTTTCTCCATTACTTAAACCGACCACCCATTTGCAAGTGTGATCTTCCATAGATTGTTAAAATAATTAAGCTTCTACTTTAAGGGAGTATTCTTTATCTCCAATGACTACCTGGACTTCTTTAGTACCCTCCTGAATATGAATTCTATGGTCTGGAGATACAATACCTCTAATGCCTGCTATTCTTATTCTTACCTTACCATACTCTGGCTCGTCTATGCCCTCTTGTTCCATTACCATTGCAATTATTTCTTTAGCTGTATATTTTCCTATTTTCATGGTTATTTATTAATATTTTATTGATATGTAAAACCAAAGAATAATGTTCCTGTCTTAGCTCCTACTGTAGTAGGAGATACACTCATAAGCATATATATATCATGTGATGTAGAGCTTCCTGAATCTGCTAGTTCTAAAGCTGCTGCCGATCCTTCTGCTTCTGTCCAGTTAGCGTCACCTTGTTCTGCAAGTCTAATATCCAATTCTGTTGGTGCTGTTGCAGGAGTTATTCCATCATATACATAAGCAATAATTTCAGATAAAGCTACTGCACTATTATGAGCTACATTGATCTTAACTGCACAATTAGCGTCAGCAATAGTATCAAGATCTACTGTTCCGGCTCCTATGTCTACCTGTGAATCTCCTCCAGTACCTCCAGCTTGTGAAATGAACTTGTTATTCCTTGGAGTATTTCCAGAAGAGTCATTAGCACCTACTGAAGACTCTACATGAGTAGAATCATTGTAAGCATTAACTGCAATTGCGCTATCAAAGGCTGCCCCTGCAAACTGAAGCTTATCAGTTTCCTGAATTTCTGTTGGAGTGGCTCCATTTAAATATGGTGTTATTGTCATATCATTATTGTAGTTAAATTATATATGCCTGTCAATTAAGATATTCTAATGGTTATGTCTTGCACTATTCTAATCTGCCCTTTAACTGCAGAAGTTATTCTATTCTGTACATCCTTTACCTGAACATCGTAGAAATAGTATCCAACTGATTGATTAGTATCTGTATTTGATAATGCTATCCTGGTTTGTCCTAAAGATGCATTAGTATGAACTGTAACAGTCTTTTTAACCACTGCCGCTTCATCAGAATCGTCTTGCCTTCTTTTAAGGGTAAAGAATACTGTCTTTCCAGTAAGATCGAAGGCATTACCATCCTGATCCTTTAAGACTACATCCAAATTTACATCATCTCTTTTTATTATTTCCATAGATTTATTCTAAAACAGGTAAAATAGCACATCTGCATAGAGCATGCAAAGGTGGGAATCCTACATCAGTATAGTCCACATTAAAACTTCCACCTTGAACTCCTGGTACTGTTGTACCTATAGAAGCAAAGTCCTCATTAAGACCTATGATAGTTCCACTAAATGGCTGGCAGAATTCACACGCATCGGGTTCTGAATACCATCGTTTACCCCTAACTAATGGGTTCATCTTATATGATTCCTGAACTCCAAAGTTACTAATGGCTGTTGTTTCAGTTCTAGCTATTCTTTCTGCTCTATATCCTATTGCATCGTTATAGACATCTTCAACCCTCTTTCTTAATTGTGCCACAGTTTCCCTTTCAAGTAATCCAATCCCTAAACTATCTTCTATTTGTCTAATTGTTTCATCATTGGTCTTTTCTGCCATCCTTTGTATTCTGTCCCTTATGTATTCCGCACTAGCTTCATCAATCTCAACTACCTGCTGTCCAGCCTGAGATATTTCCAATCCTAGTTGCCCTGCGGACTCAAATACATTGAGACCCATGCTAGTTAATACCTTAACAATCCTTTGTATTGATACCTCATTATCAAATAGCCATTCAGTCATAGTAGCTTTCATTCTAGCTTTACTTACCCTTACCTGTACATCCTTAGTAGGATGCTTCTTAAGAATGTCTTTTAACTGTCTATTAAATTCCTTTACCAATAACTCCTGAACCTTCTCTTTCCATACATCCTGATTAGCAATAAGCTTATTAAAGTTCTCTTCATCGGTCTTATCCTGTTTAACCTGGGCTTTCTCCTTACTAGTTAGCTTCTTTTTATGTTTATCATGATCATGAGGTTCAGAAATGTTGTTGATAATAATAGTAGGTGCACTCTTCTTATCTTCTTTAGGAACTTCAACTGGCGGAACTACTGGCTTGTCTTCTTTAGTAGGTTCAATCTGGTCTATAGCAACTTCATTCCTAGATCGGTATAACTTATCTCCACCTTCAACAGGATCTTCACCTTGTTCTGCGAGTATCTTATTAGTAGTAAGCCATTTATTATGTCCAGCCTTCCATCTCTCAATTTTCTCCTGCATAGACTCTTCTAACATATCTTCATAACCTAGTTTCACAGCCTCATCACCTTTACTCATATCTGGAATAAGGAAGGCATTTAAGTGATCTATGAATCTATCCACCTTTGGCTTGATGATGTTTTCTAGGAACACTTCCTTTGCTTCCCTTGCATTAGATCTATTAACATCTTCCTGGATGCCCATCATTGTCTTACTCATACCAAACATAAATAGAATATCGTCTCTTACCATAGCCTTTAGTTCTTTTAGTGAAACTTCCCCAAGTTCCATACCAAGCTTCTGATAATCTATCCCATCAGTTCCATTAAGTAACATGGTCTTACCCGCATTGTCTCTACCTGCGTACTCCTGTTTAAATAGCTTCTTAATTCTACTAAATTCTTTATCATCAATAACCCCTTTAATATTCAAAACTCCTGATGGTCTACCAGAATTATAAATAGAATTCTTTGTCCAATCACTAGCATACTCTTCTGTCTGAATGTAAATCCTACCTGCCTGTACAGCTCCTAAACCCCTATATGGATCATTAGGATTAGGGTACTTGAAGTGAAGTATCTCATCTAATTCAAATGGTACTTTCTCTCCATTAGGCTTGTTTAGTACATAGCCACCAACCAATCCATAAGGACTGGTCTTATCTATTACAACATCCATAATATCCGGTCTTATATTATAGATAGCTACTACTTCTCTTGATTGTTTCCTTCTAACTAAGTACCAGAAGGACTCACCAATAAGTTCCATATATGTAAAATGGAATTCTAGGAATTGAAACTGTGATTGATTAGGATTAGGTCTTTTAATAAGTTCCAGAAATGGATGATTATCTACCTTAATAGTCTTATCACCCACCATCTTTTCCATTTTAAACTCTATCTTTGCGGAATTTTCAGCAATCCTAGTAATGATTGGGAATACTAATCTTTTATACTGCTCAATCAAGTCTCCTGTAGTCCATGAATTAGGCAGTAACCAGCTCCATACATCTCCCATAGGGATGGATCTACCTAAGAATTTTACAATTGGTCTGAAAATATTTCTTGTTATTATTCGTAAGTTCATATACATATATTAGCAAAAGTTAATAGTTTACACTATAGCAAACTTAAACCTACTTCCAGTGGCTGTTCTCCAGCACATTTCTAATGCATCAATCACATCAAAGTAATCGGACTCTGGATAATCCTGCATTTCAGTCCATAATTCATTGTCTCCTTTAAATAGTATTTGCCCTGTATTTATAAAAGGTTCTAGGCTTTCAATCCTTTCTTCTTTCTTCTTATTCTGGCTAATACCTTTAAATGGTATGTGCCTACCTTCCCTTTTACTTGTCTTCTCTAGCTGTTGTAGAAAATACTTCTGGAATTGTACCTGTTCGATACCATATCTTTGGAACTGATACTGCATATTCAATATCCTTTGCATAGTTTCATCTGGTGTAATATGTTCTCCCCAGCTATCTACTTCATAGAACTGTCCTTTTTTATCCTTACCTAATATTACAGTTCCTACTAAGCTTCCCTTTTTAGTTTCACCTAGTGCTAAGTCCGTAGCACCCCAGAATTCTAAATGAGGTGGTAGGTATTCATACTTCTTAGGTTTAAAGTATGTAAACTCATTGGCTGCAGGGAATTGCACCAAGTAATATCTCTTCCAGTCCTTTGTAGTAGTCATGGTTTTCTTCTGCTCAAGGTACTCTTGTGAAAACCTACCTTCTGCTACTGCTTGCTCAATAGAAATCTTAATCTTAAAGTATAAAGGATTATTAAATGCAGTTTCAAATACTGAATTCTCTATACAGTTACCACTCATAACTAGCTTACCCCATCCTCTATCTTCTTCCGACATTCTAACAATCTTAGAAAACTGTTCTTCCTTCTTAATAAGACCAGCTTCTTCTAATATGACTACATCACCACCTTCTCCTACTACACCTTCTCCTTCTGCTTGTATAGATCTACTATCTACTGAAGTAACATATATCCATCCTCCTGTATGCCACTTCAAAGCCTGCTTATTAGCCTGGATCTTAAGCTTATCAATATTGGTCATGTTCTCTACATTAAGAAGTCCTTTATATAGTTCGGGATGGTCTCCTAAATGAATAAGAATGTATTCCATGATCTTTTCTGCCTTTTTAGTAGAGCCTGCAACAATAGGAACTTTAAGATGATATAAAACTGCTAAGCATATAGCAGCCATAGCTAGTATTTCCGACTTACCATACCTAGTAGTTGCTGATATCCATACCCACTTATAAGCCCTGTTTGTTACGGCAGCAAACATTTCACATTGACCTACTGTAGCTCTATATGGTTCTCCCTTGGCATTCTTGAAAAAGCTACTAATTAGGTTCTGTACTACTGCTATCTCCTGTTGGCTTAGGTGCATCTGGAAGTTCTGTTGTGGTATTTGTATTCTCCTCTTTGGGCTTCTCATTTTGTTTATATGTTTCTGATAATAATATAGCTATTGATTCAATTGGAGTATGTTCTAGGGGTTTACCACCCGATGTTAGATCGTACTTATCTACCAAGCCACCATATTTTTTCATCATATCTCTCCAGTAATAGTAACCCATAGATGATGGCTTCTTTGCTCTCCTTATCCCAAGCTTAATAAGTTCACTTATTTGACTCTTAGCAAATTCATTTACCTGAGAATTCCACCAATCTAAAAAGCCGTCTATCTTTATCCAGTCGTACCATATGGACCTGTCTACACCAGCCTCAGCCATTCTTGCCGTAATTGACGCATCCGTATCTGGACTACAAAAAGCTTTTAGAACCTTGATCATATTATCCTTTGGTATGAATGTTTGTTGGTTTTCGTTGGCGTTACTGCCTGTATTATTATCCATACTTTATTCTAACATATCTATAAATAAAGTGTTCTACTTTAACATCCCACCTATGGTTTACTAAATCTACTTTAAGTAGTGCTGAAATACGAGATAGACTAATGTCTGCTGTAGATACTGGAGACGAACTATTCGTCTGTGAAATTGGTAGTTGGGCTACTAACTTCACTAACGACGCAATAGTTTGGTTAAAATCGTAAACTGATTCAGTTGGGGGGATTTAAGGGTCCCCTCAATTTCAGACTAGCATTGAATCCAAATCATGTAAAGAATTCTTATGTCCTGTAGTAATTATATCATATAAGAGCCAATTTACTACCACCTTATCTTAATAGTATAATGAAGCACAATTGAATAGCCTAAACCTATGTAAATAGGCATGGCAACAAAACCATTCCATATTTTATAGGTCTAATCTTATTGCTTTTTCTACATCAGCTTCAAAATGACTTTCAAATGTAGATTTAAGTAAGTCATACTTTCTTATTAACCAATCGCCACTCTTAGATTTAATCCATCCTCTTTGTTCCGTCTTATCATGCCCTACTCTTAGCCTTTTGGTTTCGGTAAAGTGTTCTACTTTAACATCCCACCTATGGAACAATCTAGCACCTTCTTTATGCATTATGTATCCATGCCTTAGATCTGGACCATTTGGCATTAGGTTATCAATCTCCATAGCAAATTTTCTAAAGATATCTGTATTAGCCACAAAGCAATACCAGCCCACAGCCTCAATAGGTTCAATTCCTTCTGCCTTTTCTTTCAATGACCATACAGCATAGGGTTTATTATTCCTTTCCTGTACCTTCCACGCTGGACAAATATTCGCATGCCATCTACCTATTATGTTACCTTGAATAAAGTCTGCATTTAACTGATCCATACTATCTAACATCTTTGAGTATGCAGTAGGTGCAGGTAATGAATCATCTTCTGAACCTAGTAATATTTCTCCTCTAGCTTCAGTAAGTATCATATTCCAATTGCTTATTATCCTTCTTCTCCTAGCATTAACATTAGAAAACTCTGGAAGTGGTGCATTACCGGTTATTATCATTTTAGTCCCGGTAAATCTTCTATCCTTTACTAGTGCAGCTTCAAGGCTTCTTCTAATCATATGAAAGCCCGAATCAATTACCACTATCATTTCAGTATTTTCAGGTATCTCCAACTTTTCAAAACATTCTAAGTACCTCTTCACTGCCCATGGTCTTGAAAACATTAATGTAAATGTATATTTAGGAATTTCTGTCCATTCTTTTAGAATAACTGTCTTTTCCCTTGGCTTACTAGCCCTAAATTCTATCTCCTTTAGGTTACATGGTGTCTGATATACATCAGTTTCTAAATTATATGTTAGTTCTACTGGGTTTCTATTTTTCATGAAGGTTAATTTCTTTTCTCTCCGGTTAACTCTTGTAGCCCCATCCCTAAAATTAAAGACCCTGATTGGTGTAATCTGGCATGTAAAATATGCATTATACCTTTGATGTGAGCATACAAACCTTTTCTTCACATCATAGATCCAATGATGCCTACCTGCCATATGAAGTCCCGGCATCCACTTAATAATCCTAGCTATTACATATGGACTTTCATAGAGGTTCGATAGTGTCCATGCATAACCTATATCCGTATTTAGATAATCTTTTAGTGCTTCTGGATTCGCCACATATTCATCTCCATCTAAAATAAAGAAGTAGTCTCCTTCTTTTCCTTCTTGTAACATTTTAGACCTTTTTTCCATCTGATTCTCGTAAGGTTTATTAGTCTCATAAATCTTGACTTTAGGATATTCTGCGGCTATTTCTAATGTTCCATCAGTTGAATAGGGCTTATCATGGGGATAATCCTTATACGATCCATCAAAGACTCTAATTTCGTCAGCTACTTCATGAACACTTTCTATAGCCTTACGAATATTTAATGCTTCATTGAATGCATTTATTATTACTACTAGTCTCATAATGTAGATACATAAGAATTTAACCTTGCTATCATTTGTTCTGCCTTAAAGCGATTCTTTCCAAGATAGTAATCCAGAAACTTAAAATTACCACCCATTAGGTTATTACTTAACACCATTCTATCATTAGGAATTCCATAAGAGTCTGCAGTTACTAATCCATGAAGAGATGATGATAAGATCCTTCCGCATTTATTAATTTCATCAATGAACTTCTCTATAGGTAAAGTAACATCTATTAAATGACAATTAGGATATTCCTTCTTAGCTATTTCTACATCCACATAGTGTGGAACTATGCCTATAGGATACTCTATACTTACCCTTGGCTTATAAACCCTTGATAAAAGTAATCC
>Ga0208957_1000974_pt1 | contig 16748 bp, 20 predicted proteins | sample RifOxyA1_FD_184029 | JGI IMG/M metagenome (GOLD analysis project Ga0208957, IMG submission 184029) | Groundwater microbial communities from Rifle, Colorado - Rifle Oxygen_injection A1 (SPAdes) | ecosystem: Environmental > Aquatic > Deep subsurface > Groundwater | place: Rifle, Colorado, United... | reverse complement strand
ATAACCAGGGATAGTAAAATGATTCATCAAAATATCCCTGGTTATTAATGCCAAATCTTGATGCGTATTATATGTCACAACAATTATTTCTCGAGCAGCTGCCAACCTGCTGGTTAAAATAACAAAAAGAAAAACTTTAAAAAGAAATTTCATAATTATCCTTTGGTTTTTTTTTGTCCGTAACTAGATCGTAGTTTCCATATGGATAAGCAAATAGAGGTTGTTCTTGGTTTAAAATGATAGTTTTTAAATCGTCTTGATGGATTTCTACCACGTACTTAAATTGATTGTTGTCCAACGATTTAACTTCGGAATGTAATAAGCCTTTTTTTATGATTTGTTTTTTTTCTTGGTTATAAATACTTATAGGTATTTTAGATTTATTTTTATCAATGGGAAAGGAAACCTCAAGCGATAATTCCAAAGGACTGTAGTAAGGTTCAGGCGAAATAGAGGGGAGTGTTGAAGTAGGGGATTGCTGGTTATAATCCATTATAAAATACATAAGCAAATTAGTGATCACGACACTTAAGATGAGTTTGAATCTTAAAAGTCGTTCAATCTGCTTCTTTTTTTCCTTCGGGGTCAAGACTGTACTTATTTGATTAATTGATTTTGTTCCAAGCATGTTCAAATTCCTTTGCAGATTTAAAATTAGTTTTTCTAAAAAACATATGGATTTCAAATGAGCTGGCTACAAAAATGGTAAATATAAATAGCCAGGCGAGAAATTCTAAAATACTGAACCCATTTTGGATTTTATTTCGGCAGTTATGATTTGGAGCTCCGGGGTCATATGCAACTTTTTGGTCATTTCTGCTTTTAAATAAAAGTCTGGTATTATATTTTTTTGATACTTGTTGATATTGGGTATAATGAAGTTCCATTTATTTTTCCTTAAAATGACTAAATGATTAGGGGTCCTTTTTAAAACTAACAAACCGCTTGTCATATAGGGGAGATTAATAACCGAAGTCAGGTTCTGTTGATAGGAACAATATTTGTTAGAGCTGATGTTTTTCAAATGTGAACCATGCAAAAGGTTTTGGCTGAGTTTGAAGGCGTTTATAGCGGCTTGCGCCTTGGCAGAAGTAGCTGGGTTTAAGGTTAGGGGAAAAGTAACACTGATCGCACTGTTTAATTTTTCCATTCTTTGTATATACTTTTGTGTTTTGACTAGATGATACTTGAAACATAGGTATGTCTGGTATCGCCCCTTTAGACTAAAATAGAATTTTTTTTCAAAGTAAATAATGGTGATTAGCATTGAAAAAATAAATAAAGAGAAAAGTATTCCAAGTAAGGTTATACTACCTCTTTCATTATTTATATTCATTGGACATTCCCTTAAGTTCAAGTTTAATTTTTGTTTTGTATCGCGAAGAGGAACTGGTAAAGATTTGATTTTGTTTTTCTAAAAACATTGTATTACTACAAAATCTTTTAATTTCTTTTTTATTTTTAGTTTGATGAAGCATCATGGTTATGGATTCATAAGATTGATATCCAAAAATGCTTGCACATCGAATCCTCTCTTGCAGATCATAAAAGGCGAAAAATAATAAAACGATGGAAGTGATTAACAGCAGATCTTTTAGCATATCAGTTAGCCGGAATGTTTTTTACAATTTTTGCTTTCATATATTCAACTCGCTGGTGAATCACCTCACCATAACTTTTAATGATGACTAGGCAAAAAATGCCTACTAAAGAAGAGATAATTATGTATTCCATAACGCCTTGACCCTTATTATTAAATTGATTGTTTTTCATTTTTTCCTCCTAAAATGGTTAATAATAATGTTTTTTTCCGTTTTGCAGATATGATGCCAGATATCTCTGACCAAATTAATACGAATTAGCAGGCTAAATTTTATTAATTGGTTCAGTTTGTAAACTAATGGATAAGATTATGTACTTATCATTTGCATGAAATTTAAACCGGTATTATTATTTAGTTATGAATGAAAAAACAAAGCTTTATGTATTTACAAAAACAGAAGTAATTTTAATTTTTATTTTTATGCTGCTTATTGCACCAACTTTCTTTCTAATAGGTTTTAGGTTGGGTATTGGCTATTCCTATAAGGAAGCAGGACTTAGCCAATATGAAAAAACCTCATTAGAACTAAGAAGTCAAAAAGAAGAAAACGTGGAGGAAGCTGCCCACGAGCTTAAAGAAGAAGAGATTATTAATAAGCTACCTGATGAATCCATGAAAAGACTTCAGCAAAAACTAGAAAATTTGGATCGCCAAGAAGCAACACCTGAAAAAATAGATGAAAAAAATAACAAAGCACAAGACCCAGAAAGACAATATAATTCTTCAGCTGGCACCCCTTCAGGTAGCTCGGTAAAAAAAACGTCTGGAGAAGTGAGATCATCTGAAATATTATCTCATAAAGACGAGTCCTTAGAGGGGACCGCTAAGAATGAGGATCCTTTTAGTAATTCTATCAAGGACGATCCCGCCCTTAATTCAGATAAATATGCAGGAAAATACACTATTCAACTGGGATCATACCGCAAATTGGAAGATGCCGAGGCTTTCGCCAATGGTTTTAAGGTAAGAGGTTATAATCCGATTATCTCAACTACTGAAATTTCAACCGGAGTCTGGTTTAGGGTAAGTTTGGAGACTTTTGATTCTATTAGTGATGCCAAAAACTATATAAAGCAAGAAAGAGAGCTGTTTACCGGTTCCGATTATTATATTGTCAAATTTGATTAATATCGCTTGAACAAATTCCAGTTATTTTTTACAGAATTTAAGTTTTGATATATTGTCTACCTATGAGCAAGATTCAATGATTTTTAGGGAGCAATCATGTCTGAAAAAATATTTGCATTAGTCATGGCAGGTGGTAGAGGAACTCGTTTTTGGCCGGAGTCTACTAGCCAAAGGCCCAAACAATATTTAAAACTTTTTGGCAATAATTCACTTCTAAAAGAAACACTGTTTAGATTTGCTGGCATGATTTTGCCTGAACAAAGATATATTGTCACAGTTAAAGAGCAGGAAGCTCTGGCACGAACGGAGGCGAATTCAGAGATCGGCCTGAATAATTTAATCATAGAACCTGCGGGACGAAATACTGCCCCCTGCATTTTATTATCCATTGCCTCGCTAATTAAAAATGGAGCTAATCAGGATGACCTTATCGTCATTGTTCCTGCCGACCATGTCATATTAAATACCAGCGGCTTTATAGAAACTCTGAAAGTGGCATGTGATTTAATCAGAGTCAAGGACACGTTGGTAACCATTGGCATCCCTCCCACTTTTCCACATACTGGATATGGTTACATTCAAAAAGGTGAGGAGATCTTAAAAGGTGCCTATAATGTTTTAAAATTTAGAGAAAAACCGAATTTTGAGACCGCTAAAGAATATCTCAAGACCGGAAATTATTTATGGAATGCGGGGATATTCGTTGGGAGAATTGGCAGATTTTTAGAAGAATTTAAAAAACATGCACCAGAAATTTATAGTTTTTATGATGCTTTACAAGAGAGCATTTCGTCTTTTAAAAAGACCAGCGATATTTATAATCAAATACCCAAAAATTCTATTGATTTTGCAGTTATGGAAAAAAGTGATTGTGTGAGTGTGATACCTGCCCGCTTTGATTGGAATGATCTAGGGTCATGGGATGCGCTGGAGGGAGTGGTTGAGAAAAAAGATCACAACACTTTTGCGGCGATAAAAGATGCTTATGTAAGTAATTCCTCGGGAAATATTGTTTTTGCTCCAAATAAATTTGTAACGTTGATTGATGTCAATAATTTGATAATTGTAAGCAACGAAAAAAATATCATGGTCATTTCTAAAGAAAAAGCTCAGAAAGTTAAAGAAGTAGTAGAATATTTGGAAGGTCATTATCTAAAAAACGAATTATTATAATTAAAGGATGTTTTATGTGTAAAATGAATTTAGGTTGGTTAGTGGTGATTGGCTTGTTAGTCTCGCCTGCTATTTTTTCTTATGAGGATCAAAGTATAAAAAATGAAGTGGAAGCTCAAGGGTTTATTGTAGGAAATGATAGCGATTTAGGTGGAACGTTTTATTACATAGTTGATAAAACTTCTGACCTTTGTTTGGCGGGTATATATGGTACTCCTGGTAATGGCGGTAATGGAGGCCTGGCGGAAGTTTCGTGCGACAAGCTTAGAAAAATTCCTAAGATTAATAGTTTCTTAGGCCCAATCAAGGAAGAAAAAAAAGAAACTCCTGTAGTAGTTCCTTCAGCAGATCCTACAGTAATTCCGGTAGTTCCAACGATAGATGCAACCATATCCCAAGATGCTTCTCCATCACTAGATCTTACCCCATCTCTTGATACCATGCCGGACGAAGAGGATATCAATTTTTAGCTCAAGATTTTGAAGTTTTTTGATGAATAGAACTATACTTAAAATATTTTTTATTTTTGTGATAATAGCATTAATAGTTTTGTTTAAAATATTTAATTTAAATGAATATTTAACCTTGGACTATTTCCAAATCCAACGAGTGCAGTGGATTGATTATTCCAAAGAGCATCACATTCAATCGGCAATTTTGTTTTTTGTTGCATATGTAGTTATGACAGCAATATCAATACCCGGGGCTGTATTGTTAACATTGTTGGCAGGAGCATTGTTTGGTCTTTTTTACGGCGTGGTGCTGGTAAGTTTTGCGAGTACGCTGGGTGCTACAATTGCATTTCTCAGTTCTCGATTTTTGCTACGGGATTATGTGCAAAATAAATTTATAAAATATTTTGAACCAATTAATCAAGGTTTGGCCAAAGAGGGTGCTTTTTATCTGTTCACCCTGAGACTTATCCCGGCATTTCCTTTTTTTGCCATTAACTTGGTAATGGGGCTTACTAAAATGAAAATTGGATTATTTTTCGTAGTGAGCCAAATAGGTATGTTACCAGCAACTTTTTTGTATGTGAATGCCGGTGCGCAACTGGCCTTGATTCAATCTACACACGATATTCTTTCTTATAGGTTAATGGGTTCATTGGTGCTACTTGGAATTTTTCCATTAATAGTAAAAAAAGTAGTTAACAACTGGAAGATAATGAAAATTAGTAAGTTTCAGTAACTTATTGTGTATTTAATTATTTATTCAATTGATATTTTGTTTGTTGATTATGTACTTATTTATGAACCTTCATCATGTTTTCAACGCTTAAGCCGGTAGCTTTTTTTAGTCCTCTGATTAAATACCAAAAAGTTAAAACCATTGCAATTATACTGGGGATCATGATTACGGGAAAACTAAGGGCCGTCATTTTGCCTAGTTCATTATTAAATTCGGGAGTATCAACAGGACTTTTCAAAATAACTATGGCCAAAATAAAATTTAACGTTGCACTTAATAAAAATGACAAAGCTATGAACAGAGTGGCCCGGGTGAATAATTTTTTGGAGTAATCTTGTGCGTGATTAGATTCAATTGATCGATTGATCAATTCAATATCAAACAATTTTGGATTAAGAATTAATTTTTCTAAAATCGAATATTTTGTCCTCATTGAGATTAAAATAATAACGGCAATGACCAAAGGGATAGCAGCCACTTTGACCGCAAACCAGATCGCATTGAATTTAAAAAGTGCGAGTCCTCCAGTTAATAAAACAGAAGTTACGCCTAAGATAGAAATATAGTTCCATCTTTTATTTTTAACTAAATCATAAAGACCATAGGTAATAGGGAAGCTTAGGGCCACGATTACCCCCTTGGAGGGACCTAAATAACTGTGGGTGCTAAATTTGGTTAGAATGATGGCAGGTATAATCACATTGAAGACGAGATTCAATAGACTGTGGGATGGTTTTTCATCAGGGTATTTTTTTTCTGTGTTCATTTTACCTAATTTTTAAAAATTGAAACTTCTAAATGTTTTTTATCCATTTTCCCAAAACTCTGTTGGAAATAGTTTCAAAGCTTTTTAAATAAATATTTCGAATAAAATTGTAATCAATCTTGGGGAGATCGACTTTTATATTTTTCTTTTTTAATTCTTCCAATAAGGTCTGTTCAAATATTTCTTTGGATTTACTCTCGTTAGCTTTAAAAGCTGCGGCTTGTACTATCGTATACAGGTCATCACGTTTGCAATTGGTATTTAGAATAAGGTGATGTAGAAAATAACTAGATAGATAGGTAAATTCGTCTTTAACTTTTTTCTCAATGACATCAACGTGTAAAACTAAATTTTCCAAAGTTGAGTTAAGTCGTTCTAGAGCGTAATACAAAATTCCAAAGTGATCGGGTAGATATATTCTCTCGGCGCTAGAATGGCTGATGTCTCGTTCATGCCAAAGCACAATATTTTCCATAGCAATATCTGTGTGGGAGCGCAGAAGTCTCGCCATACCGGTTAAGTTTTCTGCAGAGATAGGATTTTTTTTATGAGGCATAGTAGAGGAGCCTTTTTGGCCTTTTTTAAAACCTTCATGAAGTTCAGAGACATCAGAGCGGTGCAGATGTCTGATTTCCACGGCCAGGCGCTCAATGGCGCAACCAATGAGGGCACCAAGATTAATTATTTTGGCAATACGGTCCCTGGGGATCACCTGAGTAGATACAGGCTCCACTTTCATATTAAGAAAATCTGCAGCGGTCTTTTCAATTTCGGGAGTAAGAATGGTAAAATTTCCAACTGCTCCGGAAAATTGAACGGTTAAATCATTTTGATAGGTTTGCTCATAGTCTTTAAGATGTCGGGCAAATTCAGCATAAAAGCTCAGCCATTTTTGGGCAAAACTCATGGGTTCGGCAAACATGCCGTGACTTCTACCCATGGTGATAATATCTTTGGATTCATTAACTTTTTTCACAAGGGTATCAAGTACTTTTTTAAGGCTTACTAGCACAAGAATCATTGAGTCTTTAATTTGCAGCATGGTGGAAGAATCAATTATATCAGAGGAGGTGACCCCAAAATGAAAATATTTTCCGACTTCGCTTTCCAAATTTTCAGTGATGGAAGAACAAAAAGCAATAATGTCATGCTGGGTAGTTTGTTCAATTTCGTTAATGCGATTTATGTTTATGTTAGCCTTTGCTTCTATTTTTTTTGAAATACCTTGAGGAATAACTTTATGCTGTTCAAGAGATTTCAAGAGGGCCAGTTCGGTTTTTAAATAAGTCTGAAACTTATTTTCTTCCGACCAGATTTGGGAGATTTCTTCTTTTTGATAACGAGGAATCATATTTTACTCCTAAAGGGATTTAGAAGATGTTTACTAGAAATAAAACCCTAGTTCAAGCCCCATGCTTACATAAGACACTACTAAAGCATTAGCGCTGCTACTTTCGCCGGTTGGAACTTTTCTTTTTAAAGAAGAAATGTTGTACGCAGTTTTTAGTCCGATATGGTAACTGGGTGATAATCTTTTGACGATGGTAAAATCGGTCTGGAGTCCAAATCCTGTGAAGGAATCACCTAAATGAGCTTCGCTCATTGTTTGGTATGTAAAGGATGCAGAGGTGAATTCATAAATGTCTTTGGTGTTAAGAACATCATCAAGGAGGGTTTGAATCCAAAAAAAACGATATCCAAGACCCAGTCCACCCGCTATTATTTTTTCTTGGGTGTCATTTTTAATAGGGTTGGTGGGTTCGAGGTATTTATTGGTATGACTGATAGTTTCAAAGCTAGCATTAGTTAAGGAGACAAATCCATTTACCCAAAAGTAGTCGAGGTTTTTTAAAAAATTGACTTGAAAGGACATCAAGTTTGTCAAATTGTTAAGATCAGTGGTGGTACTCGCAGACAAGGCCCATAGCGCTTTATCGCTTATAATATCGTGGGTGCTGATAATACCCAGCGATTTATTTTTTTCTTCCAGGCTTAATTGTTCGTTATAAGGAATGACTTCATATAGATCTAGGTTTTCGTTATCTATTAAAGCCAATGCTTTGGGAGGGAGTGACACAGATATGGCAATAAAGAACAGAAGGAATATTTTTTTCATAATGTTACATCCTTACTGCTTGGTTAGAGTTTCAAAAATATCGTTAGGTAAATTTTCGATTCCGATGAGTCTCGCTAACTTAATTTTTTGCTGCAAATGTTCCAGTATGGCCATGGCATAATCTTCTTTGGTTTGGGTCATGCTCATGAGAGAATCTTTTATGTTAATAAAGGCGGTTTGAGTTCTAGTGTAATTATCAAGGGTCGTATCAAATGTTTTTTCTACAGTTTCAATTTTAGCGTCAAGAATGTCGATTTGGCTTTGTAAATTGATAATTTTTTTGAAAGTTTCTCGAATCTGACTTTTCGTCAAATGCTTATATTTTAAATAATTTTTAACGGCCATGTTTTTGGTAACTAAGGCCCTAGCAGTTTTTCGTGAATTAAATAAACCGCCTGGTCCCATCAGATTCCAAGTGGCGTTGATGCTGGCAGAAATATCGACATCGCCATCATGGGGGGTTCTTTCATATCGAGTATGATGATAATCTTGTCCAAAGGAATGTCGGTAAGCTCCAAAATTGAGGCTGATTTTAGGAAGTGGAAGATTATCTTTTTGTTCAATTTCGTAGTGAATATTGGCATTTTCAACATCGTTTAGGGTGTTAAGGACGTCTGGATTGCGCTGGGTGCTCATTTGAAAGGCTTCTTCTTGTTTGATAAACAGTCTTTTATAAATAATATTTTCCTTGATGGTGTATCTGGTACTGGATGTATCTCCAATCAGATAGGCAATTTTTTCATCACCTACGGCAGCGTTCATGATTGCTTCTTGATATTCATCTTGGGCCCGTAAAAATTCATCCCGACTTTGTAAATATTCTTGTTTGCGAATCTTGTTAAGCGTGAATTTTTCTTTATTCAGTCGGTAAACGAAGGAAGCGTGCCTAAGTTGTTCTTTTTTAAAAAATTCAATTTTCTTTAAGGTGATTAGATTAAAATATTCTGCCAAGAGCAATAATTTTAGTTCTCTTTTTTGTTCGCTCAAAACTTGGACGTTTCTTTGATATGTATTTTTATCTGATTGGTATTGGAGGTAATCTTTACCCCAATTGAAGAGAGAATATTCTTTAACCTCTATGCCTACTGAGCCAGTCGGTGCTTTGAAATTGTTCGCTGGTTCTTGGGTTTTTTGATTTAAGCTAGATAATAGCTCCGAACTGGTCATGACGATATCGACTTGAGGGAACCAAAATGAATAGTAGGAATCTTTCCAGTTTAAATCAACCAATTCGCCTTCGAACTGACGTAGGTGTTGGTCATGATTTAGGCGAAGGCCCTGCTCAATAGCAGTATTGATATCGAGGTTTTTAATATTTATTCCGACATCCCGCACGTCATCATCCAGATAGTTTTTAAATTCACCAAAAACTTGACCCATGACAAATAAATGTAAAATTAATGGAATAATTAATTGGGGAAGTCGGTTAATCGTGGTGCTTATTAACATTCCAAGGTACTCAAGTTTATAACTTATTAAAATACTAAAGAAATGATAGTTTAAAAATCGATGCTTGGGCAACCTTTTTTGATAATATTTTCGGTTAACACTCTAATTTTTAATAGATTTAATTCTTTTTCCCGTTTAAGTTTTTCGTGATTGTCTCTTAATTCTTTTTTAATGGATTCTTTTTTGGTAGGAGTTTCTTTCTCAAGTTCGGTGTTTCTTATAATGAGGGATTGAATTTTTTGTTTGTATTTAATTTTTTCGTTTCTCTCATCAATCATTCTTTTACATTTGGCGGATAAACTGGGGTCTCTTATAACGGAGCTTCGCCAATCTTGTTCGCTAATCGCGGGCTCCTCTTCAGCGCAGATAGCGCAAGGTGCCAATGTCAGAGTAAAAGTTAAAATAAGCAGATTTAAAAAAAAAAGCATATATTTTTTAAAAAAAGTCCTTAATTCATTTTATCATAACTTTGCACTAAGGGATCTTAATGGTAGATTTTACTTAGAGATTATTTTATCAAAGTCGAAAAAAAATGTCCTTCAAAAACAAAAATTGTCTGATTTTAGTTCCCGCCCGTTTTGCATCTACTCGTTTCCCTGGAAAACCCCTCGCAAATATAATGGGAAAGAGTATGATTGAAAGAGTTTATGAAAATCTGATCAAATCCAATCAAAATACTCAGTTTAATTTTACGGTTTCTGTGGTGACAGATGATGATCGTATTGAAGAGCATGTCCATGGCTTTAAGGGAAATGTAATTCGAGTTGATGATCCCGTGAGTACTGGAAGTGAAAGAATCTATTTAGGATGGCAAAGATTTTATAAAAGCGATAATTATGATCTTATTATAAATGTGCAAGGGGATGAGCCACTGGTCGGTCAAAACCTTCTCGAGCGGTTAGCTTCTTTTCACCTGGAGAGCAACTTCGATATCGCTACGGTGGTGATAAGGAAAGATAAAAGGGATGAATCCTTTGAAGATCCCAATAAAGTTAAAGTTATTTATCAAAAAAATAATGGTCATTGCCATTATTTTTCCAGATCTCCGATCCCTTTTTCAAGGGATAAAAATTACCAGGAATGGTTTTTACATGTGGGGATTTATTCTTATAAACCAAATGCATTAGAAAAATTTAATCATACTCCAAAATCCCTCTACGAAGGCATTGAAAGTTTGGAACAGCTCAGATGTTTAGAGTGTGGGCAAAAGATTGGTGCAATTGAATCCCAAGATACATTTATAGGTGTTGATACACCAGATGACATTAAGCGAGTCGAAGGAGTTCTACGTGGCAAAAAACAATAAGAAATTTATTTTTATTACTGGTGGAGTGGCCAGTTCCCTGGGAAAAGGTTTAGCCTCTGCCTCTATTGCAGCTCTTTTAGAGCGCCGAGGCATTAAAGTAAATCTTCTTAAGATGGACCCTTATATTAATGTGGATCCTGGAACTATGAGTCCTACTCAACATGGTGAAGTTTTTGTTACCGATGATGGAGCGGAGACCGATTTAGATTTGGGACATTATGAACGTTTTACATCTTTAACTTTGACCAAGACTAGTAATTTTACCACGGGTCGGGTTTATTTACAGGTAATAGAAAATGAAAGAGAGGGAAAATATTTAGGAAAAACCGTTCAAGTTGTTCCCCATATTACTGACGAAATAAAAAGAAGAATTCACATAGCTGCGCAGGAAGCTGATTTACTCCTTGGGGAAATAGGTGGGACGGTTGGAGATATTGAATCGTTACCTTTCTTAGAGGCCATAAGGCAGTTCGCAGGCGATGTAGGAAAAGAAAATGTTTTGTTTATTCATCTGGTTTTAATTCCTTACATCAGTGCCGCCGGAGAATTAAAATCCAAACCTGCTCAGCATTCGGTTAAAGAACTTAGAGAAATCGGACTTTATCCTGACATTATACTGTGTAGAAGCGATCGGGAAATTGATAAAAGTATTTTGGAAAAGCTTTCACTTTTTTGTAATGTGAGCAAACATAACGTCTTTCATTCAATTGACGTAGATACAATCTACAAGGTCCCGTTAGAATTTCATAAACAAGGGTTTGATGAAAAAATTACAGAACTTTTAGGCATGTGGACAGGAAGGCCCCAGATCCAAGATCTGGAAAAAGTGGTTTATAATTATGAAAATCCCCTTCGTAAAATAAGAATTGGTATTGTTGGGAAATATACTGAACTCATCGAATCGTATAAATCCTTGGATGAAGCCATGAGGCATGCGGCAATTGCCAACCAAGTAAAATTGCAAAATGTTTATATAGATGCGGAAGATTTAGAAAATAAAGATGAAGTGGATAAAATTCTCTCCAATGTCCATGGTATTTTGGTACCTGGAGGTTTTGGGCATAGAGGAACCGAAGGGAAAATCTTGGCCGTAAAATATGCCAGAGAACATAAGATTCCTTTTTTTGGCATTTGTTTGGGTATGCAGCTTGCCATGATTGAATTTGCCAGAAACGTTGCGGGCATCAAAGATGCTAACTCAGAGGAATTCACTCAGGAAGGGAGCTTGATTGTCCATTATATGCAAGGTCAATCGAAAGAGGGTGCCAAGGGTGGAACTATGAGACTGGGAGCTTATAATTGTCACTTGCTTGATAATACTTATGCTAAAAAGATTTATGATCAATCCAATATTTCAGAAAGACACCGTCATCGTTTGGAAGTGAATAATGATTACTTGGAAAAATTAAAAGATGCAGGCATTGTGGTATCGGGTATCAATAAAGAACTGAATCTGGTAGAGGTTATTGAACTTCCAGGGCATCCACATTTTATTGGTTGCCAGTATCATCCAGAATTTAAATCCAAACCATTTTGCCCGCATCCACTATTTTATTCTTTTATAAAAAGCGCTGATCAATTGGCCGTTAGTAAGGAAAATGAAGATAGATTATGAGTAGAAAATTAGAAATATATGCAGGCCCTTGTGTTATCGAAGATGAGAAACTAACTCTTTCTATCGCAAAACACTTAAAGGATGTTATCAAACCCTTTGAAAAAGATGTTGATTTTTATTTTAAGGCCAGTTTTGATAAGGCCAATCGAACATCTATCAACTCTTTTAGAGGACCAGGCCTTGACGAAGGACTTAGAATTTTAGAAAAAGTAAAAAGTGAATTTGAAGTCAAACTGGCGACTGATTTTCATTATCCAGAGCAAGCCAGTAGTTTAAAAGATGTGGTGGATGTTTTGCAGGTTCCGGCTTTCTTATGTCGTCAGACCGATATGATCATAGAAGGTGCCAAAAGTGCTAAAGCGAAAAATAGAATTCTAAATATTAAAAAAGGGCAATTTTTAAGTCCAGAAGAAACAGAAAACATCGTGACTAAGGCCCAAAATTTTTTGAGCAATGAAAAGATTCGTTTAACCGAGAGAGGATCAAGTTTTGGCTATAATAATTTGATTGTGGATATGGGAAGTTTCTTGATTATGAAATCTTTTGGGGTAAAAACCATCTTTGATGCTACTCACTCGCTCCAACGTCCAGGTGGAAATAAAACCTATACTGCCGGTAAACGGGAACAAATGATGGTATTATCCAAAGCGGCGATTTCGGCGGGAGCCGATGGCTTGTTTTTCGAAACGCACCCGGATCCTTCTAATGCCAAGAGTGATCCTGCTACCTGTATGAATCTTAAATATGTTAGAAAATATTTAGAAAATATTATCCCGCTTTATAAAATAAATTTAGATTTGCTGGAGAGCCTTGATGAATGAGCGCAAGTATTACATGGATGTAGTTAAAAAATTTAATAAAAAACTTAAAAAAATAAAAGTTTTTATCACTGATGTTGATGGGATATTGACCGATGGCAAAATTCACTGGGATGGACATGATATTGGATTTAATCGATCATTTCATGCCCTGGATGGATACGGTATGAAAATTTTAAAGCAAGCCGGAATAAAAATAGGTCTTATTACCGGTGGTGATTCCAATAGTGTTAAAGTGAGGGCCGAGTATTTAAAAATGGATTATATTTTTGTGGGAACCGAAGATAAAAGGCACGCCCTTGATAAAATTTTAAGTGATGGTTTTAAGGAGGAGGAAATCCTTTATATGGGTGATGAATTTTTTGATCTTCCGATTCTGATGCGAGTGGGTTTTTCGGCGACTGTACCGAATGCAAGTTGGGAGATTAAAAAGGAAGTTGACTATATTACTAGGGCCCAAAGTGGTGAAGGATGTGTCAGGGAAGTTATTGATCTTGTTCGCTATGCTCAAAAGATTGTGCCTAAAATTGAAGGATATAATGCTTAAGGATATTGAGAGTGAAAGAATTAGACAATTTAAAAGCCTTTTTAGATCTGGAATTTAGTGGACCCTTTGAGTACCTTTTCAAATTTATAGTTCCTTGTGAGCAAGTTAGGGAATTGATGAGTAAACTTCCGGATGTTAGCTTGCAAAGTCGGGCCTCAAAAAACGGGAAATATATAAGTATAAGCTTTAAAAAATTTGTCCAAAATTCCAGTGAAGTCATTGATATCTATCAAAGCCTATCTACAGTGCCTGGAATAATATCCCTGTAGTTGGTGACAAATGAAAAAGAAATTTAATAAGGCCTTAGTTATTGGTTCAGGAGCATTTGGTACGTCTATCGCATCAGTTCTTGCTTGTAATTTTGAAAAAGTTATTTTGCTGGGCAGATCAAGCAATTTCAAAAATAATATTGAGCAAAATCATGAAAATAAAAAATATCTGCCTGGTCAAATCCTAGAAGAAAATATTTATGCCAGTTCTAGTTGGGATGAATTAGAAGGGATTGAAAGGGACTTGGATTTATTAGTTTTTGGTATACCATCAACTGCAATTACCAGTTATTTATATGATCACTTTGATGACGTGGAAAGAATCGTTAAAAAAGGGGTACCGGTGGTTTCTTTGTCTAAAGGCATCGATCCTGTGACGTTGGAGCTATCCGATGATCTTTTTTTTAATTTTTTCTCTTCCTTTAAAGATCAGTTCACTTTTTTATCTGGGCCATCATTTGCTAGAGAAATCATGGACAAGCAAATAACCCTGGTTTCCTTGGCCGGCAAATCGAGAGAAATTTTAATCAAGATTTCAAATATGTTAGAGACGCCTTTTTTCAAGGTCATGCCTAATTATGATATCAAGGGGGTTTTGCTTGGAGGGGCCCTTAAGAATATTTTGGCCATAGCTGGGGGAGTGATTGAAGGCCTTGGATACAATGACAACACTAGAGCGGCCATGATCACTAGAGGTATTGCGGAGATGCTTCGCTTTGGGGTAATTTTTAACGCTCGTCCCGAAACTTTTTATGGTCTCAGTGGAATGGGGGATTTGATTCTCACTACCACGGGAGAGTTATCGAGAAATAAAAAATTTGGTTTGCAAATTGCCAAAGGGCATAGCGTCGATGAAGCTCTTAAAATTGTAGGACATGTGGTAGAGGGCTATAAAACCACTCTCGCGGCCCATAGGTTATCGGAGAAATATGAAATTCGGGCCAGAATTTTTAATGGGGCCCATGATGTTCTTTTCCTCGGAAAACGCCCACAAGATGTTATTTTAGAGCTTATGAATTCTCCCACGAGATTTGAGTTAGGGTAGTGCGTTTTGCCACCAAAAAAAAATCCATAATTGAGGCAGATAAAGTGTTTTTTTCTTTAGTAATAGTGAAATTTTTTATAGGATTCAAATGTGTTTTTAACCATTAAAGGAGCAAGCATGTTTAAAATTATTTCCCTTTTTGGATTGGTATTATTATTTTTCGTAACTAACGTATGTGCGGTTACTGGGGATTTTTTTGATTATAATGGCACGATGAGAGCAGGTACAGGGCATAATTCCAAAGGTGGGGGGATGACTTGTTTTAGTAATCCGGAAACGGGTAATTTGTTTCGGATGGGAAATGAATGTGACATCTATAGCGAAAATATATTTGTAGCAAAGTTTTTAAAGGATAATTCGGATAAAGATAAGTTTTTTAAATCGCAAATTCGACTAGTTTATAAAAATGAAAATTCAGATAGGGATTGGAGTCAAGTGCAAGATGGACAAAATACTGGATCACAGATTGTGATGAGGGAAGCTTTTGTACAAGGTGGAAGGTTTGATGATTCTCCTGTGACTTATTGGGCCGGTAAAAGATTCTATCGAGAACTAGACTTTTGGATGAACGATAGCTGGTACATGGATGTTTCTGGATTCGGTGGCGGAGTGGAAGATATTAAAATAGGAGATGCTACTTTAAACTTAGCCTATTTTAGAAAAAATGACATAGTTACGGAAACCGCCTCTGTAACTGATATTGGAAACAATGGAATTAATCATTACGATTTAAGAATAAGAAATATAAAAACTGAATCCATGGGGGAGTTTGTAACTTGGCTTGGTTACGCGAGAACGCCCGATTACAAAACTCCTTCAAATGGAGCTGAGTTTGAGGGATTTAGTGGATATGTTGCGGGTATTTTAAACCGATACAACTTCAAGGATGGTTTTAACCACCTTGTATTAATTTATTCGACCGGACTTTTACAAGGACAAAATCTGGATGGTGGCTACCGATACCTTAAAGGATCAGATGATTTAAAAAAGGCCAAAGAGGCTTCGAGAATTACTTTTGCTGATCAGATAATGTATAAACTGACCCCTAAGTTGGATCTTAATATTGCGGCAACGCTGGAGCGGCGAGATAATGGTGCTACGACTTATAATTTGACCGATGTATATAGTCTGGGTATGACTACACTCTATTCATTTACCGATCATTATCAATTCTTATTTCAAGCAGGACATTCAATTCTTGATCCAGATGGAGCGGGACCACGATCATTGACCCGTTTTACGTTAGCGCCGCAAGTGGCGGTGGGGGGATTTTGGGGACGCCCAGTGATAAGAGTGTTTTATGCTAAAACATTTTGGAACCGGGAAAATCGAGGGAGAGTCCAGTCCAGTGGGCCTTATGCCTACGAAACTTCCGGTGCTAATATAGGTATTCAGGGAGATGTTTGGTTTTAGGGAAAATTTAAGCTAAACTAAAGGTCAACAAATTTTTAATAATTGGAGTAGCGATGGCAACACTTCGTTTGAACAATATTCATAAATATTATGGTGAAACCCACGTGGTCAAAGGGATTAGCACGGAGATAAAAGATAAAGAATTTCTAGTTTTAGTGGGACCTTCAGGGTGTGGCAAGTCCACTATCCTAAGAATGATTGCCGGGTTAGAGGAAATTTCTTCAGGGGAACTGTTTATAGAAAATAAATTGATTAATGAAGTTCCTCCTGGTAAACGGGGAGTGGCCATGGTTTACCAGGAGGAACTTC
>Ga0208957_1000970_pt1 | contig 16750 bp, 19 predicted proteins | sample RifOxyA1_FD_184029 | JGI IMG/M metagenome (GOLD analysis project Ga0208957, IMG submission 184029) | Groundwater microbial communities from Rifle, Colorado - Rifle Oxygen_injection A1 (SPAdes) | ecosystem: Environmental > Aquatic > Deep subsurface > Groundwater | place: Rifle, Colorado, United... | reverse complement strand
CCTCGGCTCCTCGACCGGGAGCAAGATCCCCGCCTTCTTCTGCTCGGCGATCCACCGCTCGTTCTGGTCGTCGTACCGCTGGCGCTCCAGGGCCTTGATCTTGGCCGCCTGCTCGTCCTCCCTCTTTTTGGCGTCGGCCAGCTTGGCATCGTAGTCTTTCTTTATCTCCGCCTCTTTGGCCTCCAGGTCAGCCTTGGCCTGGGCCCTCAATTCTTGGAACCTTTTCTCGTCCATATCTGGACCTCCTTCTTTAGTTTCGTTGACGGCGTCCATCATGGCCTCGCCCATCATCTTCTGGCACGCGGTCTTCCTGTCGGCCTCGTCCGGGTACTTCTCCGCCATGTCCGCCTTCGCCATGCACTCCTCCATGTCCATCTCGGCGAACCTGGCGACCTGCTCCGCGCTGAACTTCAGGGCGGAGATGTTCCGCTCCCTCATCCTCTCGGCGCAGGGCGGGCAGATTTTCCCGACATCCTCCCGGCTCATGTTGACTTTTATCATCGTATCCTCCGTGTGGACCCTCGCGTCCCCTTTGTCGCTGAAACACTCCTGCTTGAGCGCGTTGCAAAAAGCGCCCGGATCGTCAACTTTGTTGGCAGCGTCCGAAGCCATGCAGCGCGTCCTGAACCCCTCCGACTCGCCGAACTTGTCGCACAGGGCGGAAACCGTCCCCTCCGGCAAATTGATATACTTGCCGATCCTGACCGCCTTGAGGTTGGAGAACTCCATCCGCTCGGCGCACGAGGGGCAGATTTCCTTCATCTGCTCGAGGGTGACTAACACGCCGTCGGCGGAGTGCTTGTTCGCCTGGACGGCGCGCTCCTGGGCCATCGCACCCTCTTCCGTATCGTGGCATCCGAGCGTCTTGCCCGTGGATTTGGCGATCAGGCACCATTCATCCCCGCGCTTCTCGATGGTGTATTTCCTCACATCGCCGTTCCCGCCCATCACCCTCATCCCCGGCCTCGCCTCGAAGTAGTCGCAGACGTACTCCTGCTCGATCCACCCCTCCACCAGGGTGCATGCGCTGCGGTAGCCGATATAGAACTTGCAGTTGCCGCACCGCCCTTCTTCCTCTTCGCCGGTGTCGGTGTAGTTGACGGTCTCCTTCGACTTGCGGGGGAACTGGAGGAGGTAGCTGTCCAGGGGATTCTGCTGCGGCATCGCCATCTCCGGCATGCAGTAGACGCGAAACTCCCTGCCCTCGTCCTCGTAAGCGTGGGCCGGGCCGTCCGGCAGCTTCTTGTAGAGCGCCATGATGTCGGCGAGGCTGGTGACGGCGGGGATCTCTTCGCCCAGCAGGGAGACGGCTTTCAGCACGCGGGGGAACTTGGTTGACTTCGCCTCGTCGAGATAGTCCCAGTACACTTCGGCGCTTTTCTTGCGATAGGCCCCGGCCTTGATCAGCTCCGCGATCTTCCTCGGCACCCGCTTGAAGTCGCACACCAGCTTGTTGCCGGCCCGCCGCAGGTTCTCAATCCATCCGGCTGCGGGCAAACCCTCGCCCTTCAGCAGCTTCTGGGTCTCGGAGTGTCCGAGCTTGATCGGCGGCCTGAAGCCGACCTTGCCGAAGGCCTCCACCATGCCGTCGAGGTCGCCCTCGGAATATTGGTCCTTGTTCCAAAGGCCAGTGGAAAATATCTCCTGGCTGTCAAGGTCTTCGGTTTGCAGTTCAGGCGGCATCTTTTTTTTCGGCGGGCCAAAAATACAAAAGGCCCGGAACAAACGTCTCACCGTCTGCTCTCGGGCCTTCCGCTCGACGTCTCTGTGAGGAGCCTCACGAGACGGATGTCATCAAGCCTTTGAAGCTATTGTCGCGACTTTAGCGAAAATCGGAAAAGTTGTCAATAGGTAACGTTTAAAATTACTTCGGCACCCTGAACGTGCAGATCACCACGACCTGGATGTGGTCCTCCCGATCCTGCACCTCGGTCTTGTACCGCCCGTCTATCGGATCAGGGACGAGGTTCATTAGGCCCTCGAACTGCCGGGCCAGCCCAACGATCCGGGGATTGTCGGCCCAGCAGGATATGGTGGTCGGGTCGGTCAATGCATCACCGCCTCCCTCGGCATCTGCTGTATCGCCGCCGTCTGCCTCAGCGCCTCGTTGAACCCCTCGACGGTCCCCTTGACATACCCGAGGCAGAACACCTTGAGGCACGAGCTGTGCCATTGGCCGGTGCGCCCATGCCAAGGCCAGATCAACTTGCCGCAGAACTCGCACCTAGTCGGCATGGTTGATCCTGCGGGTCCGCGTCACTGCACGGTGACGACAGAGCCGTCGTTCAGCGTGAATCTGCCGCTCGTTGCTATCTGCCATGAAGCGTTATCCGTCGCGGATGTAGTCATGCCCGGAATAGTTGGAGTGCGAAAATACGTCTCCAGTTTCTCCAGCTCCGCCGGCTTCACCGGGCTGAACGCAGAGGCCTGCTTGTCCTCGTCCCGGCGCTTCTTCAGCTTCTCGATCCGCCCGTGGCGCATGTCGTCGAGGTCGGCCTTCAGGAACGCCAGCCTCTCGTCCAGTTTGCGCCTGTCGCGCTCCGCCTGAACGATGGCCTCGAGCAGCGACTTGACCATTAGCTTGATCTCGTTGACGCGGTCCTTGTCCAGCTCCTCGACGGCCTTGAGGTACGCCGCGTCGTACTTCTTCTTGCCCTTGGATTTCTTCGTCATAAATACCCCCCTATGTTTTGGCCTTTAACTTGGCAATCTCCTGTTTTGTCGGGCCGATGCACGTCATTTACAATCCGAGCATATATCGGGGATCTCCGATCGCCAATCCTCCTCGCAGAACAGCCTGTGGCACCGCGCGCACAACCCGCCCTCGTTGTCCTTCGTCACCACATCGCCGCACTCGTCGCAGGACTCGGGCATGAAATCAACCCTTTTCCTCCGCCTTGAATCCCATGTCCTTGACCAGGTTCGCCGCCTTCTGTGATGCCTCTAGCTTCTGGCTTATCTCCTTCTGTGATGCCTCTAGCTTCTGGCTTATCTCCTTCCACGTCAGGTCATGCGGGCCGATCTCCGCCAGCGTGCAGTGCGGGAAGAAATTGGATTGCAGGCACTGGCTCCCCATCAGGTCCTCGAATACGAGAATGGCCATCGGCTTCTGCATCTCTCCCGCAAAGGCGTCGGCGTGACGCGTCAGAATCCGCCTCGCCACGTCCTCGTCGGTAAAGAAAAAACTCAGGCTGTTCTGCGGTATCGGAAACATCGACGTGAACTTCAAGACCCAGAGTCGGTCCATGTCTGTCCTCCCTCTGCTTGCTTGCTACGATTAAAAATTTCGGGATTAACGCTTCCTAATACTTCCCCCTGTATGCCGCTTATCTTAACCTTATGCAGGCAGAAGCCGCCATGGGCATTTCCCCTATAGGCCAAGCCGCATGATGGACAGCAGGATTCGGCCCTTGGGAAAGATGTCCTTCGCCTTGCCGGTGGCAGCCGTCAACCCGCCTGGAGGTGACTTCTTGAGTGGAGCGGGGCTTCCGGCTCGAAGTAAAGCCCCACGTTGGCCCGGTTCGGGCTCAATTGATCGAACAGCACGATCTGGGCTCCCTGGGGAATCGGTTCGGCCCCGCAGCAGCGCACACGGACAGGCTTTGCCAGCTTGACTATCAGGCCTTTCTTGTAGTCGCTAGGCTTCATCTGAAATCATCGCACGGCTTCCGCGCCCAACATTCGACGCAATAAACCCTGCGGCAAATCAGGCATGTGTAATAGGGCACGGCCCTCGTTTCGCCGCCCTTGACCCACTCACCCTCCCAGCGATATCCCTTCGTCTTCTCGAACCACGGCCACTCCTTGAAGCATCGGCTGCATCTCTCCCGGTTCACCGTTAAACGAAATAGCCGTCAATAGGATATGGATCAAAAGGCATCTCCCAGTGCTGCCCGGGGAACATCTCCGCGTCCTTGCTCTCGTCCACGATGGCCAGAAACAAGGCACCAGCATAATATTGCCGGCTCCAATAGGCCGCCTGCCTATGCCTCACTGGCCGACGCGGGTCATACATTTTGGCCCTGTGAAGGCGCAAATACCAAGTCGATAGAATGAAACCGAGGATCGACGCCATCCTCATGTTGCCGTCGTATGCTGGCCCCTTTTTCGGCATCCCGTGCCTCTGGACCAGGCTGACCAGTTCGGCCATGACCATGCCAGTCTTCGTCGTGCCGTGCCAGGGGTTCTTGGTCGGGCGCGAGTGCTTGGAGATGAGCCGCTGGATTTCGGACACCCACCACAAAATATCTTTTCCCGTCATCGCCTCGATCCAGGAGCCGGAGCCCGGTTTTTTCTTGACAATCCCCCTTGGCCCGCGTTTCCGCTTTCTCCCCGATCTCCTCTTCGGCTTAACCTTCGCCATTCCGGCGCGCCTTCCTCAAATGCTCCCAGCACGAGAAAACGTCGTAAATATAGTCTTTGTGCCAGCGCACGGGCTTGTTGCACCCGTGGCACGGCTGGGACGCCGCCATGTTCTCGATGAAAACCGCCTCGTGCGTGTCGTCGTGGCCTACCCGGCGCGAGCAAAACAGCGTCCCCCATTCCGCGCTGGCAATCGGCTGGGCGCACTCCTCGCCCAACGGCGCGGCCCTGGTCATGTCGCCGTCCCCTTGTAGACCCACCATATCCCCGTGTCCACACCGCAGTCCGGGAACCTCTCGGCGAGGAGCCTGGCGATCCCCCAATGAACGCCGTCAACGAAGTCAGTCTCCGACTTGTCCAAGCACTTCTGCCATTCCGCGCCGTCCTTCTCGATCTTCCTGTCGCACGCATGCCCGCACATGACGCCGCCCGGCTTCACCCTCGGCCACCATGTTTCAACATCCGCCTTGAACTGGGTATAGCGGTGATCGGCGCCGATGTAGAGGTAGTCCAGCACTTGATCTTGAGTGAACATCCTAGCCGTATCGATGCTGTTGCCGACCATGACTATCGCCTGGTCCAGAAACCCGCCCGTTTCAAGGTTATCCAGGAGCGTGCTTAGGACGTGGTTGCGCGGGAAGTCGTCCTGCGTCCACACACACTTGGAGTCCACGCATCCTTTGAACCAGTCAACCAGGTACATCAGCCCGCCGTGCTTCTTGACGTACGGCAGCGCGCAGAAGGCCGTCTTGCCCGTGAAGCATCCGACCTCGGCGGCCAGCATCCCGTCGCGGGCGACGCTGGAGGCGAGCTTGTCGAGCCGCTCATAAGCCGTGCCTTGATGGAAGTCGCTGTAGAGGAAGTCTATCTTGCCCTGCACGATTTCAACTCTTTGATGCGGTCTCTTTTCGCAATCCTTCTCGGATTAATCTTGCTGCAGATCATGCTCATCTATTTAAATCCTTGCGGAATAAGCCTCACAACGGAATCCAATTCGGCCTCCGTTGACCACCTAACTGGTAGGTCATCGCTCGTAACGAAGATCGGAATTGTGCGACAGTTCCAGTGCAATGCTGGAATTAAACGTTCGCTGCGCGGGTCGTCCTTGCGGAACATGACTGGGCGGTCGCTCTCTTGGAGATCGCCGATGCGATTGCATATCTCCGACGTGCGCTCATCTAAAATGGGCGACAATTCGTAGCCCACCACGAAGTCCCCGGCCTCGTCCGCGATCTCCGCCCTGCCCTGGCTCAATGACGTGATAGATTCTGTTCGTATGATATTTTCCAACCGGTACGCCTGCAATATGTCCTCCGGCGCGCCGCTGATGCCCGACGGGATGACCTTCTCCGGGTCGCCTATCCACGGCTCCCACGCGGAGCGCAGGTTCCCGATGGTCTCCGTCAGGGTCCGCCCGCCTTTCAAATGTTCCGTGAGTTCAAGCCGCGCGGTCTTCTTCAGCTCGTCGTCTATGATCCCCTTGATAAGCCAGGGGCGGAGGTTCTGGAAGAAGTTGATGGCCTGGACGGGCTCTAGACCGGCGAACTTCCTTGTGCCGACCTTCTCCCTGATCTTGGGTGGCAACTCCCCTATCGCCAGCTCCCTCCCCTTACGCCAGATCCCCAGGAGATAATCGCCCAGGATCTTCTGTGCCTCCGGCCCCGTGGTCAGCGTCAGGCCCTGGACGAACGACTGCGTGATGCCGCCCACCTTGTCCTGGTTTTTTATCAACATGACGAGGTCGTCGAGCACCTTTCGGATCGGCACGCGCATAGCGAGGTCGGTCTTCACGGCGTCGCTATCCAGGGCCTTCTCGACGGCAGCGAAGTCAACGCGATGCTCGTAGGGGGAGAGAGAACGCTCGTAGGAATGATCAAAATCCTTTTGGGGAAGAATATCTTTGATGATAGAATCAATAAATTTAAGCAGATTGGGGTTAATGCTAGTTTCGCCTTCAAGCGTATCTCGAGATGCGATATCTAGTATTCCACGTTTTTCGTCGATAATGAGACTTGACACGATTATTTCTTTCTGATTCTGATCATCTTATATTCCGCGCCGATCTCTCGCGCTGTGAGTTTAGCCATCGCGTGAGCAAATGCAGTCGTACCAGTAGTCTTTGAAATCCGCCCCTCTTTATACCGTGCGGCGATTACGTAGGCAACGTCTCGCTGATATTTGCTATATGCTTTTGAAATATCAACATCCGTCGGCCATCCGGCAGATGGTCGCTTGACAATAAATGTGAATTTGCCGAATTTATTTTCGCCGACAACTCTCATCTCTTTAAGATTCATTCTACTAGCGCTTTCCAAATCCCCTAATGATAATGAACCGCCGCTGGGGTGGTTGTGTGTAAAAGTCGCGTTTCCATTGCTTTTCATTGTGGCAACGGTTCGCTCATTGATCGTTATTTTATCTCTTCCGCCTTTCAGACTACCCAAAAATGCACCAGACGAATCATAGAACGCACCAGATTCGGCTCGTTTATTTTTTACTATTTCTCGCTCAGTTTTAAACATAGCGGACCGTTCGCCTTGTGGTTCTTCTTCAACGCATTCCCCCGTCACGCTGTGATCGCACTGGTCGTGCTCGCCGGGCAAATGGTAGCGATGCAGGCCGCAATATTGGCATATGAACGGTTCGACGAATTCATGGGTCGCTATCTTGCTTACGATCCGTCGGGCGTCTTCTTCGCCTATCTCCTCCGCCCCGACCTCGCCGTTAAAGAGATATGCCCCCATCTCGTAGTCGAGCGCCCACTCGCCGTCTGGCCGCAGCGACTCCAAGCGGTATTCCTCGTCGTCCTCGACCTCACGGAAGAGAACGTCGGGCGACGCCCTCTTTTCATCTCCCAACGTGATCGCGAAATATCTAGCCATAGGTTTTATCGGGGGCCTTGGACCACTCGCTTCCCACCCCGGTTCTACGGGCCGCAGCCTTGTCCGTCCAGGCCCCCGAGTCTCATATCCCCGTCGTCGCCAACGCTCCGATCGCCATCGCACCCGCTGGTCTCGGTATCTTCCGCCACAAGGCGCGCATCTGCCTCACCAGCCCCTTAGCCTCTTTGGGGTCCTTGGCGACCCGGAACTTCTCGTATATCTTGTGCGACCTATCTTTCGTGCGCAGGCTGTCCTTCGTGTGGAACTGCATCTCGAATTTCATGCCGCCCGGCGAGCGCAGGACTGCGTTGATCCCGTCGTAGTCGTCGCCCTTCTGCCAGTAGTTCTTGACCTTCTCCACCCGATAGCCTTTGCGCCCGAGGTCGATGAGGGTGGCCCGAACCCCCTTCTCGTACTGATCGGGGGCGAACTCCGCCGTGTACCTGACGGCGTCGTTTATCCCGAGGGCTACCGCCGTAGGCGATTTGCCCGTCGCCTTCACTAATGATTCCATCTTGCGCCGCAAAGAGTCGCCGCTCTTCAGCCGGAAGTCGAGACCACGGAGGTTGTCGGAACCAGCCGCCCCTTTCACGTCCGCCGTGATCTTCAGTTCAACGTCGCTTGCCCGGGCCTCCAAGAAGCTCGCCTCCTTGCCCAGTCCTTCATCCTGTCTGCCCTCAGCCCACAGGCCATGCGTGGATTGATCGTGCTGTCCCGCCAGATGATACCGCCTCTCCCTCAACTCCACATACTTCCCGAATATCTTGAGATGCGGGCTCCCCGGCCTCATGTCCATCAGGCCGCGCCAAGGGGTCATGTGGCGGAGCATGAAGGACTTGCCGAGGGATTTATTGTCTTTCTCTTGAATAGTCTCCGAAATTCGGTATAAATCTTCTTGAGAATAGCTCCTGCTTCTGACTATTACTTCTTCTTGAAGCGCTGCTCCATATTTACTTTTGTATTTAGATGGAAGTAGTGTCGTGTCTAATATTATCTCTGTTGGTTGCCATACGCGCCTGATAACTTTCCAGCCAGGCTTGAGATTAAGGCCGTCTGGTTCTCCATCTTCGCTCGCTATTATATTCGCATGTCCTTTGTTCCGCGTCCACGATTGGAGATTGCCCTGTTTTGAGGCTGCACTCTCTGGCCCTATTGCCCGGTAGAGAGTCGCCTTTTCTGATGGTCGATATTTTCTCATCGCATTAACAACTTTGCCTGATGGTACGGGAATATAGCTTCCTGCCGGTCTATTAGAAAATCCAAATTGCCATGTTTGTAGCCAGTTGTGAGTCGGTTTGCTTAGCGTACCAGTAATATCGCGACCGTGTCCATAATCGTCTTGTGTAATAAGCTCCGGCGTGTCTATGCGCCCCGGCTCTCCCGTTGGTGAACACGAATTGTCTATTCCCCCGCCCTCGCCCGTCGGGCAGAAGGCGAACTCTCGAAGGTCGGCGTGCTTCTTCCAGTGCCTGAATGGCACATTCAAAACAAGGTTATCCGTATACACGACAGCGGAGCCTATTCTTAACGACTCTATGCCCCTCAGCTTCCTACCTTGCTCGCCCTCTATTTCCGGGTCTGGAAATATCTTGGAGCTAGGTAGGACTCTAAAGGCGGTGGCTTTCCCGCCGCCGTGGATTTTCGCCAATGCCTCGTCTTGAGTGACGAACGCATACCCCCCACGCGGCTTGCCGCCGCGGTAGACAACCAGAAGCGAGTTATACTCAGCCTCTCCCATGTCCCATGGCATTTTCCTTTTTCCGGGGGTAACTGACACCAATTTGATGGCGTGGGGATCATTTGCCACGGCGGATGCGTGGTCGTATCCCCCGCCACTGAGCTTGTCGCCCGTTGTTACGTCAGCTCCCCGCTCCCCCGGCGAGCATGTCGGATCTATCCCCCCACCTTTCCCCGTCGGACAGAACTCATACGTCGCGAACTCCCAGGAGTGGTTCAGTCCATCGGCGTCGCTCTCGGCTTGCTCCGGCTCAACGCCACTTTCGATGAGGTAGCCGGCGAACTTCCTACGCGCCGTCAGCAACGCGCTTGCGTCGGCGAAGTCGAAGCCCATCAGGGCGCGGGAGTAGCCGTTCAGTTCCATAGGAATCTCAGAAGTGCTAGCCAGAATCCCCGATTGTCAGAAGCACGGAATGTCGGCCCGAAATCAGGCTCATGGCGACGCAATCGCTTGAACCAATCTACGTTTGGTGGCGTATAGCCCATCAAGCCGCATCCTTCAGCCCCCGCACATACTCCACCAGCTTCGCCTCGTCCTCGAACGACCGCTCGTAGATCCGCCCGTCCCCATCCTGGAACAGGAAACCGCCCTCTTCCGGCAACGGCTGGCCTTCCATGCCGGGCAATCCCACGCCGGGCTGCGGCTCCGGCATCAGCTCCTCGTCCTCCTTCGGCGCGAGTTCCAGAACATCCCGGAACTTCGCCTCGTCCTCGGGGAACTTCTTCAGGGCGCCGGAAGTGACAGCTTGGAGCCACATGCTGAGCAGCCTCTCCTTGTGCTCCTCCGTGATCTGCTTGAACTTGAAGGTCGGATACTGGCCCCCCGTTACCTCGTAGTTCATGTCGATCAGCTCCTTTATCACCTGCTCGTTGATGGTGGTCTCTACGTCCTTCCTGAGCTGGCCGATGATGTTCAAGAACGTCTCGAACTCCGTCCTGGAGCGCGCCAAGCTCCCCGTCACCTGCTCGGCGGACAGGCCCATGAGGCCCGGCATTAGGATGGCGATGCGGATATGCGTGTCGTGCAGATTGATCGCGGGGATGTAGGCCTCTGATGTGCGCGGCGATGGATAATGGAACTTGAGCTCGATCTTCTTGTCGTGCAGCAGACCGGACCTGTTCTGGACGTTCTTGACGAAGTTCTCCAGGTTCGTCCGCTGCGTCGCCGTTATCGCCCCCTCATGCGAGATGTCCGCCACCGGCTCGCCGAACCGCTCCAAGGCGATGGACATGTACTTCAGCTCGGTATCTTTTTGCCACCACGGTCTGAAGGCAGCCCGCAGGTCGCTCTCCCCATAGGGATTGCTGAATGTCTCGTTGTAGACGTAGCGCACGAACTTCGCCTTCGGCAGCCTCTTCTGGTTCTGCAGTATGCCGTCGTCCAGGAGGTTCCCGTAGCTGTCCGTCTCGAAGTCGATCCCCTCGGGCCTGCGGAACTTGAGCGCCTTGAGCCCGACCTTGCCGTCGAACTTGCCATAGTCGATGAGCTGGAAAACCTTCTCCCCGCACGCGAACCCGTAGGTCAGCGCCGTCATCATCTCCTTCAGCTTGGAGTCGAAGTGCCCCTCCATCTCGGCGAAGCTCCACTCCGCGAAGTCCTTCAGCTCCTTGCCGATCTCCGCCTCCTCCTCGGGCAATTCCGGGGCCTGGATCTCGTATCCGCTCGACAGCACGGCGTGTATCTTGGCGGCCAGCGCGGCCTTCACCTGCTCGTCGGAGGACATCTTGCGGTAGATCGCGAGGCCCTTCTTGGTGACCAGCTCGTCGGGGTTGTATGCGGTGATCCTCCCCCAGAACGTGCTCATCACGCTCGATATCTCGCCCTGGAGGAACGAGTCGGGCTTGGCCTTCGGGGTTATCTCCGCGTAGGTCTTGGCTGGGCTTGATCGGGGCTTGGCTATTCTCATCTGTTTGTCATTACGGTTTGGCCCCTTCTGTAATTATTGGATCGTAAGGCAAGGCAGGGAAGGTGTCAAGGGAAAATCCTGGCGGCCTATCTCACGAGATGCGTCGTCGCGCAGTATCTGATACCGAACCCAGCGCTTCGACACTCGATATAATTGGAAATAGCTATGGCCAAACGATGCCGATGAGAAGGCCAAAGAGGACTATGACGAAAAGCTCGCGCATCTCACTTTTGGAGCCATTTCTCGATCTCCGCCGCCGCCTCGGGGCGCCTCTCCCTGAAGGCGTCGTTGATCGGAACCTTGACGCACTCCGCGCATGTCGCCATGATCCAGGAATGGTGCGGGACTCCTATCAGGCCCATCTCCACGAGGATCTTGCGCCCGCACTTCGGGCAGGCCCCCATCCTGTAGTCGTAGTCCACGCTTTCCATCGTTTCCATCTCATCCCCTTTTCTGAGCTCGGAATCCAGTTCCGCGATCTTTTCCGTCCATGCATTCACGGCGTTGACTTTAGAGGGCAAAAAACGGTCTTTCGCCAAGTCGTAGACTTTTCCGTCGTCCCCCAGGACAAATGTCGAGTAGATGCCGAAACGGAGACTCATTGCGATCTCACCAATCCGGCCGGTCGTAGGAGCCGAAAGACTGGACCATCTCCTCGGATGCCGACCAGGAGCCGGAAACCAGCTCGTTATAGGCTCCTGAAAGCCCGTCACATTGGTCCATCACCTTCGACGGGACCTGCTCTATCTCGTCCAGGAACGCGCCGTTCCACGGACCCTGCACAAGTCGGATGTTCCCGGCCCCGGCTTGGTTCGCGACTGGGACGGCGCGCGCTGTCTTAGGGCCAGTAGGTCGTCTGCCTTCCACGCTGAACGCCGGCATTGATTTCACATAGTCATCTATCACAGTCTTGCCGCTCGAGCCGCCCTCTTGCTCTATAAAAATCGGCATTCCTGGAGTTCGGTTTTCATCCATCATCGCCGTTTGCATTACCAATTTCTTGACGTCCGCAGGGTCAAGCCGGTCTCGCCGAATATCGGCCACATAGTAGATTCCGCTGCCGTCGGTCCCCAGTTTGAGGCCGACCGTCCAGCTCGGATTCCCGCCCGCGTCCTCCGGCGTCGCGGCCAGATCCCAGAAGCGCACCCACCAGCAGGAGGCCGGGGCCACGGGGACGATCTTGAAGTCTACCCTCTTGAACATCTTGCCCGGCGGCTTGGCGTCCCAGTCCCCATCCAGCAGCGCCTGCAATAGGTGCGGCTCCATGTTGCCTAGGCTCTGGACGTATGAGGCGCGGTCGATATACGGGTTGTCGTCCAGCTTCGCCGGGATGAACCGCCGCTCGTACTCCATCATCTGCCCGGCAATCTTCTCTCTGACGGTCTTATTGCCATAGAGGACAAACCGCTGCTTGACGAACGGCGCGCCGACGCCGATGGGATTGCTGGCGGACCGCATACGGAGGGGCACCTCCATGCCCTCCGGCTTGCGCAGGCTACGGAAGAGGAAGCGATATTCGGACTCCAGGAATTCCGTCAGTTCGTCCACGCCGATGAATTGAACCTGGCCGCCGAATTTCTTCTGCTGCCCCTTCACTCCAGCCTCATAGTGGGCGAAGTCAACCGTGGCGGGTTTGCCCCCCGTCGGGAACGTCCACCGCTTCAGCGAGCCGTTCCATTCGGCGTCCGTGCCGGTCAGCCATTCCTTAGCGATATCAACGAGGCCGCCAGCGGCAGTCAGCTCGGGGGAAGTCCGCCTGATAAGCAGGGCAGAATAACCGGGTATATCGACGTACTGGAGGGCGCTCATGAGCAAGGCGTAGGTTTTGCCAGGCCCGGCTCCGCCTCCGAAAAAGGCCTCGAAGCAGTCCAAACACAGGAACGCCTCCTGCTTCTCCGTCCGCGTCTCCGGGATGTACTTCGTGAGCTTAGGCTTTGGCAGGATCTGGGAGAGCAAATCGCCCAACGATTTCCTCTGGGACAAGTCCTGCCTCCGCAAATGCTCCGATAAGGCGCGCAAGTCTATCCGGGTCATAGATGTCTATCGTCTCCCGCTTCAGGGTCGCCAGGGGCTTGGGTTTCACTATCTCCCCATTGCTCAATTCCCTTCCGTCGCCCCATTCGTTGGCGAACCGGTGCTGCATGATCCACGCTAGGGCGGGCCACTGGGGCTGAGCGTAGGTCTTCGTCACCTCCTCTGTGCCGTCCTTCCTCGTGACGATCTTCTCGCTCACCACTGCCCCGCCCAGGCCCGTCTTTTGTATGCTCGCGAGGCCCCTCACCTCCAGGCTGCCTAAAGCCTCGTTAACATCCTGGAAAAACTGGAAATACTCGTCGTTCTCGTCGATGGTCTGCGACCCCTCGATGATCCAATCCCGCAGGCAATCATATGAGATCCGCGCGTAGCGAGCCACGGCCTTGTAGCTCGCCCCGGTTTTTAGGGCCTCGATGATCTTCTGCCGCCGCTCCGGGGTGAACTTGCTCGGCCTGCCCCCGGCGTGCTTCTCGGGCTTCAGTTCCCCCGCCCCGTTGCCTTTCGCCCGCTTGGCAACTTTCTTTGTCGTTTCTTTCTTTCCCATGTCAATTCAACGACTTGACTTTATGTGCCACGTGGAACGTCGCCGCGTTTTGCGCAGGTGCACTGCTCCTGCCACCTCATATAATCCGGTACATACGGATTAAATTTCATCGGCATCACCCCCCTCCCGCCGCTCCGCAAGACTCATCGCCTGGACGCCCTTCGCATACCGCCTCGGGTTCCCGCACATCCAAGCTGTAGATCCCCACTTCCCGAGGACCGTTGGAAGGATTCATGGGCGTATGATAATCCCGCACCGCCCGCTTGACAACCTCCCTGCGGAAGCGACGCCAAGCCCTACCGCGCATATTATCGAATCGTTTTCGCTTTTCCTTTTCGCTCTTCACGCTTCACTTCGTTCGGATTATAAAGGCGGAATGTCCCATGATTACCCCCATGCGGCGATGACGGGCGCGACTGGCCGACACCGAAATCCCCGGCCCAAGCGTGTGCCTGAATGACCCTATCGCCCCGTATTAGGGCTGGGTTGTAATGATTTACGAGTCGAGCAGTCCAGCCGACTGGAAACCTCAAGCGCACGATCTGGCGCGGAGACTTTACCATGCCGCTGTTTTGCCCCATGGTATAATCAATTTCCACCGGCGTAGATATTCGGGCGAGTACCGGATTTTGTTCGTCGCCTATGACTCGTATGGCACGGAGTTTCTTGGCCGACATGCCTTGATTCTTACCACCATAAGCCGCAGAACCAGCCGCCATTGCAGCCTGAAAGCCGGAGACTGGGAACCCTGGAGAAAGATCCGGGAGCCAATGCCCGCGCAACAACGCCTCTTGGAGCTCATCCAGGCCCAGCACCTTATCGTAGGGCACGATTCCAAGTTTAGCTCCATATAAGGCAGTGAGGGCCTTGAGCAAATCGAGCTGTATCGGCGTTGGCCGCTTGATCTTCTTCTCGCTGATTTCAGGCGGCTGCCTCTCCCAGTACGACTTGCCGACATCCCATTGCAACGGATGGGCCACAAGCATCGGCGCAGTGCCCATAAGGTGCACCTCGACGGCCTCATAGACCGGCTTATAAAGCTGAACGATTATCGGCGATTCGCCGTTACCGCTAGAAGTTCCGACCTCGCTGATATTTTCCACGTTCTCCATAAATCCTCCCTTTTGAATTTAGAATACGTTACCTCACCTCACCTTGCCACAACGCACCGCATCTTATCCGACCGCACCTAACCACACCCCGCCTGACCCGACCAGATCGCACCTTATCTGACCTTACCCCACTCTACCGGACCCCACCCCATTTTTACGCTACGTTACCCCACCGTAACTTACCTCACCTCATCCGGCCAGACCGCACCCAACCACACCCCGACCTTCCCCACCGCACTTCACCTAACCCGATCTCACCACACCCGACCAGACCTTGATACGGGCTATTTGCCCGCACCCAACTCCATCTCGATCTGCTTCACCGTCGCGTCTATCTCCCCGAATAATTTCTTATAGAGTCTCCCGAAGTTCATGTATCGATTGCGCCAAGACACAAGCTCAGCCAGCGCGTTCTTCAGCACCTGGTCCCGCATCTCCTCGGCGGTCAAATCGAGCACCGGTTTGTAATAGGCCACGGGCGGATTATCGCCGTCATTGTCCTGCGTGGATTCCATTATCAACCGATGGAAGGCCACCGTTTCCACCTCCTCTCCATCAATGTCCACGACCACTTGGATAGCGTTAATGAGATGCTGCGCCTGCTCCAACCTCCAGCTCTCCGCGGCCTTGCGGTTATCCCATTCGATGAAGGGATGCAAGGGACTCTTGGTATTCCGGGCATCATTCAGAACCGCCTGCCGAGTTATCAACGGCATCGTCTCCAGCCACCGACCGATGATCTGTGCCTCCTTGTCGTTGATATGCGAACTCGCACGTGCCTTATATTGACGCCTCTTTTTTTTCATATTTTATCCTCCCTTTCCCGACTGTCGATAATCGCGCACGTCAATAATCCAACGGCTTGATGTGCCGCGACTTCACGAGATCCATGAAATTGCTCGCGTTGCCCCCGACAAGGCACCCGAAACAGTGAAACACGTTGCTCTTACCATCCACCGTAAAACTCGGCGTCTTCTCTTCATGGAACGGGCACAAGCCGACATGCTTTTCGCCAACCTTTTTCAATCGGATATAGGGCGAGATGACCTCAATAATCCCCATAGCGCCATATTTTTTCATATCTTACTTTTCCCTTTCTCGCTAAGTGGAACGATCCATGATTGCCGCCCTTTCGTCCACGCCAAAACCCTGAACTTCACCCCATGCGCCCGAAGCAATTTCTTCGCGCTCGCCGCGACCTGATACCTATGCGTCCGCTTCGTCCAAACGACCGTGCCGTGAGACACCAACAGGTTCAATCCGCGCTGCCACGTCTGCGGCAAAAGCTCTATAATCAGCACCTTTCCTGGCCGGGAAAGACTAGCATCGGCGCATAGGCAGCAAAACCGCGTCAGTTTATCGGGTTCCGCGAACTCCACGTCGTGCAGACAATGCTTATGTTTCTTTTTCTCTGCCATGATATGCTTCCCGATGGAGTCTCAGCCATTCCGCCGGGCGCTTGCCGAGATCGTCGCCCTCGTAGATATAGATGATCCAGTTGCAAAAAACGCACGACAACTCGGCGATCTTTTCTCTGGCTGTCAGAAGGCCGTGAGTTTCATGTCGCGACTTCGGATCACCGGGACGCCATCCGATACTAACCGTGTCGGGCTCTGGCCCGCCCCAGTGCGGCGGATAGTCCGTCAGAAAGTCGCTCATTTCTTGTTCTTTGCTCCCGCCCATATTCAACAGCCGCATGAGTCGAAGTTTTGGCCTCCAAGAATTATAGCGCGCGTTTTCTTCCAGTTCCTAGTATCCGCTTGACGCGGGGCCTTGAAATCGCGTCCCATGTTTATCATCGGTTTGCTACATTGTGGGCAAACTGTCTCTTCTGCCATGCTCCTAAAAGCCTTCCTGCAACCGAAGCAAGCGAAGTATTGTTTGTAACGATGGATGGTGTATCGGCACATGAGATTTAATCCTGCGCATAGTATACGATCTGGCTTCCCTGGCTCTCGAACTCGAACGGCACGTATAGCAGATCGTACAAGGCGTCCCTCACCTCCCGCCTCCTGTCCGGCTCCGCGAAGATGAGCATGAAGCCCCCGTCGCCGGCCCCGAGCACTTTTCCCCCCAGCGCGCCCGACTTGAGCGCCATGCCGTAGATCGAGTCCAGCCTGTCGTTGCTTGCCCCGAGGCTCCGCTTCGCCAGCCATGCTTCGTGGAGCAGCA
>Ga0208957_1000968_pt1 | contig 16767 bp, 24 predicted proteins | sample RifOxyA1_FD_184029 | JGI IMG/M metagenome (GOLD analysis project Ga0208957, IMG submission 184029) | Groundwater microbial communities from Rifle, Colorado - Rifle Oxygen_injection A1 (SPAdes) | ecosystem: Environmental > Aquatic > Deep subsurface > Groundwater | place: Rifle, Colorado, United... | reverse complement strand
TGAAAAAGAAAAGAAGGTTTTTTTATATCTCACTAATGCAATGCATAATCGATATGGAGATTATTTTGGATTTGAAGCGATAAAGAATATTTCTATGAGTTATTCTCTTAAATATCCAGAAAGAAAATATAATCAACTCGTCATGTCTCATACACTAAAAGATAAGAAATACACGCTAATTCAATTAATTTCATCGTTTATTTCTGCATATGACCAAATTTTATTTTATAAAGAAATGGTTTTACAAAATTGTGCTAATCCAAGTATACAAAAAGTAAATGGGAGGAATATAAATCAATTATATGTATTAGATGGTATTTTAACAAGAGTGGAATTAATTTATCACAACTGTTTTAGATATTATCATCAATTTATAGATGGAGATAACACAGATAAAATGAAGGCATATTGTGAAATTGAGATGTTGGTTGATGAATATAAAAACCATCAAAAAATAAAAGAAACAATTAACATAGCAAATAATTTATCTTATATCTCATTGAAAAATTACACACCAGTTATGCCAGGAGAAGTTGGTGCATCTCCGCAACAATTCCAAGCAAGAGAAAGTAATCTTACAGAAGAAGATGATACTGAGAGTTCGGATGAAGACTTAGATGATTCTCCAAGTACTGAAGAAAACAAAGAAACAAATAGTCAAGATGGATTAGAAGAAAAAGAAAGAGACGAAGAAGATATTGAGCCAATATAAGTAATATGTTAAAAAAAATTTATAAACGTCGATTTTTGTTAGAAGAGCATAAAAAGAAATTAGGTATATCTCATGCAGGGGGAATTCCTTGGAATAAAGGGAGTGCTATGAAACAGGAAACTAAAAATAAAATAAGTATAGCAAATAAGGGAAAGCATCGTTCTGAGGAAATAAGACAAAAAATGAGTAGAATGAGAATGGGGAAAAAATTATCAGAAGAAACAAAAAGAAAAATAGGTAAATCAAATGCAATTTCGCAATTAGGGAATCATCATTCAGAAGAAACAAAAAAGCGAATATCGTTGGCTCATAAAGGGAAAAGACCATGGAATTATAATTTAAATAAAGATACTGATGTTCGTATTAAAAAATGGGTTGAAAATAAAGAACGTATAAAAAAAATTAGTTTAGCAAATAAAGGAAGAGATTGTTATTGGCTTAAAGGAAAATCAAGAACGAAAGAAGTAAGAAAGAAAATAAGTGAAGGCCATATTGGTAAAAAGTTATCTGAAGAGACCAAACAAAAAATACGGTTATTTAATTTAGGGAGAAGTCCGTCCGAGGATACAAGAAAAAGATTAAGTATCGCAGTTAGTGGTGATAAGAGTTATCGTTGGCAAGGAGGTAAATCTTTTGAACCATACTCTAAGGAATTTAATAATTTTTTAAAAACGCAAATAAGGAAAAGAGATAATTATCAATGCAGGGAATGTTTAAAATTTCAAAACGACCTACGAACAAATACAAATAGAATATATAAGTTAATCATTCATCATATTGATTTTAATAAAAAAAATAATAATCAAAATAATTTAATATCATTATGCAGACCATGTCATTCAAAAACAAACTACAATAGAGAGAAATGGATATTATATTATAAGAATAAGATGGAGGTAGAAAATGCGGGCGGGTAAAATCGTTTTACAAAATGAAATTAAAAACGCTAATCGTAATAATCGTAGATTTACGATAAATCATCCAAACCAAGGGAGTTTTATGAATATTGGCAAAACAGGATATGGGAAATCTGGAAGTATTGCATTAATTGAAGAGGGTTTATTTGACTTAAGATATATAAAAAGACATTGGAAAGTTAAAATATTTGATTTGTTTGATGGCGGCAGGGGAGAGAATATGTTTTTATGTATTCCAAATAATAACTTATTAAAGTATGGTGTTGAAAAATTAAAAGCCTTAAATTATACACCAAAAGCATATCCTTGTAATATTCTATATCCAATGAGTAAAAATCTTCCAAATAAAATACCGCCACAGGGAAAGGTTTTTACAATTCCAATAAATTCTTTAGATTATAGTGATTTACAGGCTTTAATTGGAAAAGAAATTACCCCAACGGTCGCAGGTATATGGAATAGTGTTTTTAGTGGTGTTACTAAAAGAACAACCATCGAAGATTTAAAACAATTAATAATGAGTGCTACTGCTGGAAAAGGAAAAAAAGAAGAAGATATGAAAACTTCTGCTTTTGCGAGAAAGATAATTTATGGGGCACTCGGAAAACTTATAGAAAATAATTTATTAAGTAGCGGTGTGCATCCATTTGCACTAGATATAAAAGCCGAATGTGAAGATGTAGATAATATTTCAGTTCTTGCCCTTAAGCATATTGACCGAGAATGCCACGGTTTTTTGGTGAACCATTTTATTTCTCATGTTGTTAGAGGATTATCTATGAATAAAATAAAACCCCCAATAGCAACATATTTTGTAATGAGGGAAGTTAGGGAATTATTAAAGAATGATGTTGCAAGTCAAAGTGAAGCAGCAATTAAAGAATCTCTCTCGTTAGTATTGGCAAAATGGAGAACAAATAAGACTGCTTTCGTAATGGATAATCAATTACATAGTACCTTGACAAAAGATGCGACATCGTTGCCACAAAAGATTTTATTATTTCAAACAGATGAAGCGAGAGCAATATTAGATAGCATGGGTTATAATACTCGTAGTGGGGTCTTGACATCTAATCAGGTGATGGCTATTGCGATGTTGCCAAAATTACACTGTTATGTTATAGATAAAGATAAAGCGAGTGGTGGCGCTTATTTAATACGATTAAATCCACCAAGACATAGGTTATTTAATAGTGGTGAGAGATTTGATGACGTTTATAATAATTTAATTGGAATTTGGAAAAGGGTTGGGATAGATAAAGATGTAGACCCATTTACTCCAACAGAAAAAGAGAATCAACAAAGTAAAGAGAATTGGAAGTTAAAATCTGCTGCGAATTATAGACCGCAAGACGCAGGGAAAGAATTAATGAAACAGTTCAAAAAAATAGATAAAGAGAAGGAAAAGGAACTAAAAGAAGAAAAAGTAGGGAAAGTGAAAAATATGGCTCCTTCTCCTTCTTTTCCTATTAAAGAACCATTAAAAGAGGCTCAAGGCGAGGTAGTTTTAAAGGAAGATGAGGAAATATACCCCCCAGAAATCGACCTATCCAAAGAGCCATTAAAAGTTAATGGTGCGGGTATAGATTCAGATGATACTAACTTCAAAGATGAAATAAAACACAAGGATGGGTTTGAAGATGATATTAAAGAATTAATTAAGCAAGAGAACAACGTGCTAATGAAAGATAATAATCCTATTAAATTAAAAAAATTAAAAGAAGAAGATATTGAAGATTTCGATAAAGACTTTATGAATCTCTTGAACGAGGATTAATTTCAAAAGAATTACAAACATAACTATATCTAAATGGATATTTGTGTTTTGTTTTCTTACATATTAAAATACCACTAAAACCCATATCTTTATTCTTTTTGATTATAACATCATAATTAACACCAGTATATTTAGACTTTTGTAAACGACTATAGATTTCTAATATCATAGCCCTAGCTAAATAACGATTCAATCCCATATGATTTTCTAATTTATATTCGTGTATTTTTATCATTTTCAATAGTAGTTTAATTGTGGTAGCAGAAAAGCTAAGGGTCTACCACAATGATTATTATTTTTTGATTGGGTTTATAGAAGGAGTATTAAGTAAGGCGAATTGCGAATCCAATGATAATTTTTCATCAAATTCTATTCTATCTTTAAATTCTTCTACTTTTCCACGATTCCAATTTTGTATTGGTCTATAATAACCAACGACACGACTCCAGCTTTCAACGATTTGTCTTTTATCTTTTGGTATAACAATATTACAATTATTATCAATTAAGTCTTTATTTATATTTTCTTTTAATTCCATTTTGATTATAAAACCCATAGAAAGAGGAAAAGGAATTTTAATAAGTTTTCCTTTTCCTTCTTTTCCTGGGTAAAAGAGGTGATAATTAATAAAATTAATTATTATTTTATATATCTTTTAGTTTATATATTTATTTATTTTGTTCATGCAGAGTGTATCCCAATTTTTATTTAGGATTTCGTTGGTTCTAATAAATATCGTTTTCCAACCATATTTAGCAAAATGTTCACTTCTTTGTTTTTCATATTCTTCACAACTGCCAAACCCTTGAATTTTAAAATAATCATAATATACTTCAATGACGATTTTATTTTGTATATTTACAAAATCTGGATTTTTATATCCAATTAAAAATGAGCCATTTCCGGTATAAATAAATGGAAGATTATTATTTATACATAAATTAGATATTTTTTGTTCAAACGACGTGGGTCTTGCAGTATTTAAATTTTCAGATATTCTTCTTTTTGCAAAATCTATATGTAACCAATTTGCCCGATGTTTATCAGACATTTGCTTTTTTGATTCTATCTTATGTGCATGATGTAGTCCAGAACCTGGCTTTTTAATTTTAAATAAGGTTTGTCTTTTTTCTGGGTATAAGAAATGTATTGCTTTTTTAATTTTAGAATTTATTTGTGTTGTCGATAAAATTTTTTCATTTTTTATAAAATCTATATTGTTAAATAAAATTCTAAAACCATATAATCTATTTCTATCACAATTTTTTATTTTTTCTAATAACTTTTTGTCTCTAGATTTTCCATACATACCATTTTTATAACCCAAATGGGAAATTCTTTGTTTTTCTTTATATTCAATTAAATTATAACTATAATTTCTTGGCATTAAAATATATAAATTATGTATATTTTATAAATATGTTTATTTTAAAATAAAAGAAGTGTGGGGATTTTCCCCATCACTAAATTTATTTGTTATTAGTTTTAAATTAATTCTACAACTATACCTGTTTCTTTGCCTTGTGGTGATGTGATTGTTTCTGCCATACCGACTGTGTTTGTGTATTCATTTGTGTCGTGTGTGTAGAAATCATACCATATCTTTCCATCATTGCCAAGAGTGTATGCTGCGTCGAAAACGATTGCTCCAACGTTGTTACCTTCATTTGCTGCTGGGTTAACTCCACTGACTGCTTCTACTACGAATTGGAATGTTTTTGTATAAGCCCAACCCGCTAAGTCTATTGTAGATTCTGTTCCTGCTTTGTAAACGTAACAGTGTTTATAGTAAGACAAGAATGCACTTGATGCTGTATCGTTGTTTACACTAATTATACTGTTTTTCAAATACAATGGTATTGCAACTTCTGTGAAGTCTGCATCTACTAATTTGTTATCTGAAACGTTTCCATTACTTGGGTAGAATGTACAAATTGCTTTTAACTTAAATAGAGATTGGTCATCTGCGTTTTTCCATTTTACATAGTAAACGTCTTGTCCACCACTACCTAATGTTAAAGAATAGTCTGCTGTGTTTTCTGCGTCATCATCTGCTGTCAATGCTGCTGCGCCTGTGTTATCATAACCAGTTGCGTTCATTGCTGCTTCTGCTGCAATTGTGTGTGCATCTAATGAGACTGTACCAGTTGTAATACCGTTTAAGCTATATTCTTTTTTATCTCCATAGTATGTTGTACCACTACCATAGAATACCAAAGGACTGCCTACACTTGTATCTATACTTGTAACAGCTGCATTATTCACGATAAGTTGACCATTGTCTAAAACATACCATGTGCCAGCGATTTCTGTATTTCTTGAGTTGTTTTCCCTATCATAGTCTTTGACAGTGACAGTTCCTGCTTCACCAGTTAAAAGTGAATTAGAAACAGTTGTTGCTTCTTGTGAAACTCCGCCGGTTGATATAATCGTTTGTGTTGTATTAACACCACCAAATATCATAAAAGCAAAAAGACCAATTAAGACAAAAACTCCGAAAACAAGTAACCCGTTTGTTGTGTTTGATTTCATTTTATTTTACCTCCCTTGTTAAATTTAATTATAAAAGACATTTTAATAAATATTTTAATATTGTTTTATTTATAAATATATTTATACTTATATAGGGTTATATAAGAGACTAAATAAAATAAACATATTTATAAACTTTAGAGGATACTTACAAATATGGGTGAACACTATACAACAAAAGAGTGGGCGATTGTTTGGTTTTTATATAATAGTAATAAATTATATCGCAATTTACCTCATTCTTTCCCAGAATTTGAAAGAGATATGGGCTATTTTAAGTCTCAGTGTGGTGGTGTAAGGAAATTTTTGAGTTATTTAGTAAAAGAAAGAGTGTTGATTAAAAAAGCAGTATTTAAGTTTGATAATATCAAAAGATATACAATAGATAAAAATCGATTAGATGAAATAGTCCAATTACAAAAAGTATATCAAATCATAATTAGTTTAGAATATGGAGAATTAAAATATTCTAATCTAGATATTCCAAGTCCTGCTAAAATATAAAAGAAAAAGACTAGATGTTTTTAATATCATCTAGTTCAATAAGTGAATTTAAATTAAATATTTAGATTCTTATCTTATTTCTTCTTTTTCTTTCCTTTTTTCTTTGCCATTATTATGTAATAAATCTATATTTAGTTATTATAAAATAAAAAAAGAAAAAAATAAAAAATTAAAAAAAAGTTTTTACTTTTTCTTCTTTGTTAATACAATTACAGAAATTAAAACAACCAAGATTACAATACCAACTAAAATTTGGGTATTAGTTGAGGTTATACTTCCTGCTGTTCCTGTTGCTTCTGCATTTTGTGCCGCATTTGTATCTTGAGCTACCTTAAAACTTAATTGTGTTGCGCTTCCAGTATTTCCTGCTGCATCTGTAACTGTACAATTGATTTTGTATGTTCCTAAAGTTTTCAATGTGCTCCCTGAAAATCTATAGGACGCATCAGTTGATGTTGTTACAGTACTACTTGGAGATATTAAATACTGCAAGTAAGTTATTGTATTGGTGTCGCTGCCCGAACAAGTTGCTGTTACAAAACCCAAATAGTTTATCACAGAAGATGTTGGACTTCTTACTAATGTTGCAGTTGGAGATGTACTATCTAATTTCAAAACTCTTGAATAAGATTCAAATTCTGTTTCGTTAGTACAATTTATTTTCCAACTATATGCACCATCTGTTAATGTTGATGATGTCAGTGTGACACCAGTTGCATTGTAAGAAGTTGTGTTCTGTGCTTTCTGAGTACCATTCAAATACAACGTACAATTGTAATATGTTTGGTTACCTGTTACATTTGCTACGAAACTTGGTGTCGTATCTACTGTCCAGGTATCTGTTGCTGGTGAAGTCAAACTAACATTATTGACATATGCATCAGCCGCAACTAAATTCATGACTAAAAAAACACTCATTACAAAAAGCAAACTCATGTACATGGTTTTATTTTTCATATTATTTTTTAGTAAATTTAGTTATTATGATTTGATGATTTTGTTTAAATATAATGTCCAAATTGAACCTAACACAAAAGATACGCCAGCAATCCAATATAATGCAGATTTAGATAAAGATAATTCAGATAGGGTTAAAGATTGACCAACATTATTAAAAATAATAAATGTTGAAGAGACCAACATAATGATAATAGCTAACAATCCCTTCATAAATTCATTTATATTTTTAGATTTTTTTAACATTTATTTAAACACCCCAATTATTGTTAAAAATAACCATAAAAAAAATCCCAATACAACAGAATATAGTATTGTTAATAATGCGTTTTTTAAATTTTGTTTCATTTTAATTATTTTATATAGGTTTTTTATATAAATATTATATTGTTTTAGTTTATATATTTATTTAATTTTTTAAATTTATTAGAATTAACACAAAGGTAATGCAATAACAGTATAGATGTATTTATTAATTAAAAATAATGCAACTGTTAATAATACACCCAACAAAAATCCTAAAAATGTACCACCACGTTTATTATAAATCATTTTTTATTTTAATCCCAAAAGAGATTTAAATATTGCATTATCATAAATACTAGATAGAGGAATAATGTTTGACGTAATTAATACGAACGATGCAATCGTTAATATTAAACTAAGTCCAAAGATAATCCAGAATTCTGTTTTGAGGATATTCTTCCTCCTTCCTCCTGTTAATAAACCAAAGAGTAAACAAAAAAAGACGAAAGAGAATAATAAAATAATCCCCATTGTGTAAGTCTCTATTGATACCATTTTATATTTTATCCTCCGAAGCCATATATAAAGTATATAAAAATGCTAAAATAATACCGCCCCAGGCAATAGTTTGAATTGGTGTGTAAATATTAAATTTACTCAATAAGTCACTTGAATTATTAATAAATAAAACTAGAGAAAAAATAAACATCAATGTAATACTAATCCATCTATTTCTTATTTTTTGTTTTTTTGTTATCATTTTTAATGTGTCTTCATATAGCTCTTTGCAAAGGCGAGAGCTTGTGATTTAGTTTTGAAAAATCTTCTTTCTTGAGGTCTTCCATGATTCCAAAATTCAAAAGCATATCCCCTTTCTCCAAAATTAACAACCTGAATACCTTTACGAGATTTCTCTGCTTTACCAACATAAGACATTATTCCAACTTTTAACCAGTTTTTTAATTTCATTTTATATTTTGATTTGTCTCGTGATTATTATTAAATTTTTAAGACCCATTATATTTTCATATCTTTTTTTAACTCCTTCTATTCTTTCTTTGTTTGTTGATTTAGATAATTTTAATAACTGATTATTTCCAACCTTTTGGCACAACAGATAATATTTCATTTTACAATAATTGATAGCATCTCGTTCCACAAACACTACATAATCCAGTGATTGCTGTTCGATGGTTTTTAGTTTTAATTTGTTTAGCATTAGCTATAGAAACTTTCTTTTTACAATGTACACAATATACGTTTGTCATTTTATTTGAATATTATTTTTTTTAATTTCATCATTCTTTCATATTGTTTTTTTGTTAATGGGTGTTCTAAACTATAGTTGCTTAATGCCCTCAATTCTGCCATATATCTCATTTTTTCAAAGGAATCTATTGCTTCTTTTCTTCTTTCTTTTAAAGTTGCCATGTTTTTCCACCAAGTTTACGATATTCTTCATATATTTCATTATCTTGACCATATGGTTTTTTAAATGCTCCAATTTGTACTAATCCTTTGCATAATGTATGGAAATTGGCATCTTCAAAGATATAATAATAAATAATATCTAATGTTTGTGGTTTAACTACTTTTGAAATTTCTTGTGAATAGGTTGATTCATTTACATCATTTCCGCTCTGCCAACCATATTTATCCCATATCTTACCATCTAATTTCATCAATTTCCTTGCCTTTGATTCAATTAATTTTACTTGTTTTTTATTCATTTTAATTTTTTCTTATCTATTTTGTGAGATTCGATAAAAAATATATCTGATTCTCCAATAAATTTAATTTTAACCCAGGGAGACCAAGCAGTAGACTCTGTATAATCTGCAAGTTCTAATTCTTTCCCTTCTACATACCTTTTTCCTTTTGAAATTACTTCTTTTTTTCCTTGTTTATATATTATCTTTGTCATTTTTTGTTGTTTGATTTATTTAATTATAAAATAAAAATAAAAAAAATTAATAAAAAATTTATTTTTATTTCAATATCTTCATTCCATATAGTGTAAAGACGAGAGCTCCTGCTCCGATTAAACTATATAAAATTGTTGTTACTAAAGCTGTACCAAACAGTGCTGTAACTACATTGAAGTTGAATAACCCAACTAATCCCCAGTTAAGTCCTCCAATTGCAGTAAGCCATGTTGATAAAGGTTTAATCCATTTTATTGCCATTGTTTTTTATTTTGTAAAATTTAGTTATTATAATTCAATCTATTGCAATAAACTTAATTGCATTTCCATCTCTTTCTGCAATAAATTCAAAATTATTATTATATTTATCTCTTATTTGAGAAAGAATAATATTTATTCCTTCTCTTTCCTTCTCTGACATATACTTAATTTTATTATAATCTTTTAAAATGGCGATTAAATCGTGGTCTCTAATTTTAGTGTATTTTGCTGGAAATACGACCTTAGCATTTGTCAAGGAGATTATTTTTATTATTTTTCTCATCTTCCTATTTCCTTCTCCTATAAACATATTTAATTTTAGATGTGGAATTACTTGGTTTAAGTAATAATATCATTGCTACGACCACTATAATGCCCCCAATAATCAATATAAACAACCCATAATCGTATTTACATTCACTTACTTCTTTTGGTTGTGTTATTCCTGTTGAACATAATAAATCGTACCAATCACAACTCTTTGTTGTTGAAATTGAAGCCGGAATTAATCCGCCAAGTTTGTCCTCGCAAGCTCCTTCTTTTCCTGTTCCTATCCCCATACTTTCATTTGTTGGAGTGTTTGATGAACCACCAGTACATTTATAATTTTGACATATTAAATCTATTGCTCCACAATCACTAGAAGAACAACATGCGACAGATGTTGCTTTTGATTGTACACAATATTTACCAATGTCTGCATCATATCCACTACAAGACCATCCACTCAATTTTTTATTTGCACATGTATTTACACCACTATTTGGACAATTAACATCAGAAATACATTTAATTTTATCACTAACAGTTATTGTTTTCCAAGTATAATCTGATTGACAAATTTTAGTAGCTATGGTTGTTGTTATAACAGCTCCAGGACAACAGGTTTTCTGTTGCAATGTCAATGTATTTGGATAGATATAAGTACCAGATTTTAATGTAAGTGTAGATGCTTGGTATACATTTCCAGCTAAACAAAATGTTTTTGTTTTTGAATCATATACTGTAGCTCCACCTTGAGAATTTAAATCATATGGAATGCTTGTCCAATATTCTAAAAATACTGCGGTATTTCCGGGCGCAGAAAAAGTTAAATCATTTGTAATATTTGTATAAGTACTTTGTCTAAGACCAATGCTAGGACAACTTAAATCACAACTTCCAGAACAACCAGGTATTGTACTACCGGCTGGATTATATGTTGTTGAATAATATGTTAATCCGTATTCTTGTGAATCGTATGTAACCTTTCCCCCTTCTGCAAAACTTGTTGGATTTGCTGTACCAAACAACCCTACATAATAATTATATACTTTAATTGATTGTTTTGTTAGGTCGATTGATGGGATATTTATAACATTTTGATAGGTCGTGCCAGTCAACATTCCACTTTTATGGGCTTCTCCACAAAGAGCTAAACTATCCGCGGCGGTTGAGTCGGCAGGGCACACATAATAAATAACTTCAACATTATTAAATGGTATTGGACTTCCAGATTTTACTTGAATGTTCTTTACGGTGTAACCATTAAAACCAATTGTTTTTGAACTAATAACAAATGGTTGATTTGTTTTTGTTAGTGTATAAGATATGCCTGGTTTTTCACTTGTTTGTTCGCACTTATATGCTCCATTGTGCGGAATTGCTAAACACGGACTATCTGGAGAACAGGTTGTTGGCAATACTGTTTGCGTCACTCCACTAAATTGAATTAATATTAAAAGAATAGATAATACAATCAAAAATCCACCAAACTTTTGACTTACTGATTTTTTAGATAATAATATAAAAGAAACAATCAAAAGAAACGCTCCGCCAATTGCAAAAATATTAGTTGTTATAAAATTTAATAAAACTCCAAAACCAACCATTAATAGCGCGATTATGACTGCAATTACAACAAGAGTTCCAACTGTTAAAGTAATTCCTATTGCTGGAAAAAATCCTTTTTTGTTTTTAATTAGTTCTTTCATTGTTTATATAAAAATTCTATATAAATTATTATCTTTTTATATTTAAATATTTATTTATTTATTTTTTGGGCATTTTAATGTAACATTTTAGCTATCTGTTTAGGTTTAAGGAATATAATTGGTGTTAAGCATAATAATATAATTGGAGTAATAATATAAGTAACAAACCAGACAAAACTCAATGGCAAGAATAATTGATATAAACTAGCAAAACCAACATCTGCTGAAACAAACCAATATTCTACGGTGTTCATTAAAACTCCTTCTGTTGTTACTAAATAAGGTGCGGCGATTATATCTACTGCTAAAATTACTATTAGTGTAAGTATTGCTATCTTTAATCCTTGACCGTTGCCATTTAATGAACGACATAATAAAAATAATCCTAAAAATAATATAATACTATAAATTAACATTGCATAAAATGGAAATAAATTACTTAAAAAAGAAGCAAATATATTTTTTAAAAATAAAAACCAACCAACTATCAATAATATTCCAAGTAAGCTAAAATATAGTTCTTTTTTTTCTATTTTTAGATTTTTCATTTTAATTAATGTTTTTTAAATTTAATCCAAAGTATAATTCCAATTAATACTAAAAATATTCCACCAATAATATAATAAAGAGTATTTGAATTGTTGTCTCCATTAGTATTTGTTGGTATTGACATATCTCCAGTTGTTTGATTTGTTGGAATATTCACAACGATGTTTGTGTCTTCTCTATCTTTGCAAACCTGTGTATTAGATAAACATACTTGGTCTTCTCCGCAAGTTTGTTTAATACTACCCAACATTCCGCAACTATCCATATAAACCAAATTATTATGATAACAAACTACTTGGTCGTCTTTAATACATTCGTATGTTTTTAATGTACAATTTGCATTTACACATTGCTGTGAACTTGGACATGCTTTAATTAAACTATTTACTGTGCCATTAGAATCATACCAATAAATATCATTCCCATAACATTTTTGTTCAAACTGTTTAATATGTGGTTCCGTATAAACATATGTTCCAGGCTTCTTTAATATTAATTTAACTTGTACGGATGTTGGTTGTTCAATTGGCAGTGGTATATCACTCGGTGTTATTCCAGTAACAGTAATATATCTTGAATAAAATCTTATTTTAATATTATTATCACATTTAATACCATCCCAAGTACACCCACTTTGTGTTGGGTTAGCATTACATCTTGAAGTATTAATTACTTCTTTATCCACTTTCTGACAATTTACTAAATTATATTCATGTTTCCACAAATATTGACTTCTTGATATTGTTAGAGTTGATGATGTATCTATATCATAATTTTTTAATAAATGCACTGCTGTTGCAAATCCTGGTGCTTGACAATCACATTCTTCTTTAGATTCATATGCATTTTTACAATTTGTTACGGTGGGCAATCTTTCTTTACATATTTGTAATGCTTGTAATTGAGTTAATCCAGCATTAGCATATTGTATTTGTATTTCATTATCAAATCTTTTATCTTCATATTGAGAAATAGGTTGAAAATCAGAAATCATTATACCAAATTCATCACCCGGTTTTAATCTCTCTGATTTACTTTTAGCAGATTCCTTAATTATTGCTGTTATGAGAAATTTATCTAATTCACTTGTATAGTTTGATGTATGAATTCTATAACTGCTAAATTGTATTTGTGTATTTTCATAACTCTGTTTTAAAATAGTATTTAACGACCCACTGAAATATAACGCACTAAGAATAAAACCGGCAATAATAATTCCGAAAATAAAATTATTTCTACTTTTCTTTTTCATTGTATATATTAAATTTCTTTAAACATAAAATCATACCATTTATTTTGATAAGACATCGTACCATTAACTATGGAATATTCATAACTTCGTTTAAATTGAAATAAATTCAAAAATTTAGATTGTTTTTGTATTGATAAAATAGATTGATTGTATCTATTTTGATATAATTTTGGTTCACTATAATTTCCAAGTCTAGACATCTCTTGAGTTGATACTTGATTCATCGCATTATTTAAAATTGTTAATTCTTCACTATTCTTATATTGATATGTCGTTATAGATTTATTTGCTGTTTGCAATCCTGGTGTGCCTTGAGCTAATGAAAAATTAATTAATAAGATGTTAAAACATACTAAAAATACTAACAATACGATAAATTTACTCATTTTTTATATTAATTATTATCTTTATTAGTTTATATATTTATTTATTTTTATATAGGTTTTTTATATAACTGCAATTATATATTTATATAATTATTTTATCTCCCCATCTGCAATTAAATGGCTTACATAAGCTAAAAATCCAACAATCGCCAACGTCCAACTAACAAAAATTATTGGAATTGAAAATAATAATGCGGCTAAAAATGAATGTATTCGACCGCGATGTTGTAAAAATAACATTAATATCAATACACTCGCCGAAATAATTCCAAAAATGATTTCATTTTTTAAAAAGCAAAATATAATAAACGCCAATAAACAAAATGAAATTAATAAAAAAGCCTTGCTAGTCTTAATATCTAAATCTGGCAATATTGAATATAACAGTGTAACTCCGACGGCAAAAACATATAATTTCCAAGAATCTCCAAACTCAAAGAAATTACCAAATCCGAAATAATAAAATCCAGCGAGTATCATTGCTACAAAAACAATTCCTATCGTCAAATGTGTTTTCCAATTGGGCATTGATTAATTAATCATCTCTATTTTATATATTTATTTAAAAATAAAAAAGAAAGAAAAATAAAAAAATAAAATCTTTCTAATTTATGGGCACGTTGTCCATACAATTGTTTCAGGTTCAAATCTATCTACAATAGTTGAAACCTGTACATCTGTTGTTAATGGTGCTCCTGCGTCTACTGTTGTTCTAATAATTCCATCAGAAGTTGCTCCTGCTGGATTTAAAATTTTAACAGTTGTGGTTGTGCCAACAACATCTTTCCAGTATTGTGTTCCACTTGTCAAACAGATGAAATCTGTTGTCACGTTAGTATCTGGAGATGTTAAAACCATCGTGTATTGTATATTTCTTTTATTTGGGTTGATTCCACGAATTGCAAAATCTTCATAGTCTCCTGCTCCAATATCTGTCGCAGTTAAATCAATTGCTCCACCAGTATTTAATGGGAAACTTATCCAGTTTGCTCCATCATAGTACTGCAAGTCCTGATTTTCAATAATATTTATATGGGAAGTTGTCAGCAAAATTGTATATGCCGCGACCGCCCCCACTAACATTATTGCCACTATCGGAATTCCAAACATTAATAACTTTTTATTCATTTTTTAACCTCCTTTTGTAAGATTTAATTTCTAAGAGTATGAAAAGAATAATTAATGTGAGAACGACTAATCCTAATATAAAATATCTCCAATTTATTTTAATAAAATCTACTAATATATCAAATCCGTTTTCTTCGGGTTTTCCAATATCTAAATTACAACTAACATCAGCACAATCTGTTGCCATGCTAGGCATTATTATGTTTTCATCTCCTTCAATTTGAGTATTATTTTTAGATGCATTATAATAATAAATTGTTGTATTTCCTAAATAACCACCATAATAGGTATGAGTAGAACCATCTGCTAATTTTTGATACACGGTTATATCGAAAGATTGTGGCGCAACTTCGCAAGAAGTAAGAATATTAACGAGAGTATAATGATTTGCATTAATAAGAGAAATATCAACCCCGTGCAGTGTAGTTGGATTAGTAATAAACCAACTTTGTAAAATATGTTGAGAATTGTTCAAATAATATGTTTGATTATCACACTCGCTAATATCTAAGGCATTTACACTTGAAACACATACAAATAATATACTAAATACACAAAGAATTAAACAAACGCCAGTTTTATCCATTTTAAATTATATAACTATATAAATATATAGCTTTATCCATTTATAAATATATTTATTTTATATTAACAACAGTATTATAATAGAGGAAATAAAACCAGAAAGAATACCCAAAACAGCATAATATTCTACCTTCAAAGATAATAAAATTATCATAACTAGTGCGGCGATTGCTATTAGAGAAACTAAAAATATAGACCAATAAGGTATGCACACGTTAGAAACCATCTTACATTGATTGAATAACTTATTAACTAATGCAGTCAACGAGAGTGCACTTGCTTGAGAAGACATTGTAACTGTGATTGGGAAGTAATATTCACAACCCGCCACATCTTTTAACAAAATAGAAGCATAAATTTTATCTCCTAATTTATATTCTTTTGCTGTTGAAATGTTGACATAGAAATTAACGTATTGACTCTCCGCTGTTGGAAGTAATTTTATCGTTGTTTTATCTATTTTTATATATTCACAAATGTTGGAATCGTTTGTTTTTATTCCTCCTCGAAGATAACCTCCATCGTAACAGCTTGCCTTAATATCTATTGTATTTGTCTTAAATAGATTCGTGAGGGCAATCTTTCCTTCTCTAACACCATTAAGAGAATCATTCATCATTAACCAACTATAACTCCCACCGCCTCGTTCATTCTCTGCTTTCCAAGACATATTTTTATTATCACAGATGTATGAGGGGGTTGTTGCTGATGCTCCTCCTCCGCCCCCTCCCCCGGAACCAGTATTGGACTGTGGAAGTTCATCGATTATCCAATAAATAATAGGATTATTTGATGGAGACGTCGACGCTGGATAACCCAAAGGAGTAGAATTATCGCAAGTAATACCAACGTAAGCTTGCTTTGTTTCTCCATAACCACTTGTAACTCGAATATCTAATTTAATTTTCTTACTTTCATTGACATTTAAACTAAAATCTTTTAAATCAATCGCGTAATCCCACATGCTCTCGTTCGTAATAACATTTAAATTACATTTTGTTGCATTGTAATCTCCTAAGTTTTGAACATAATAATACATCGCCTTAAACACACCAACTTGATT
>Ga0208957_1000966_pt1 | contig 16820 bp, 22 predicted proteins | sample RifOxyA1_FD_184029 | JGI IMG/M metagenome (GOLD analysis project Ga0208957, IMG submission 184029) | Groundwater microbial communities from Rifle, Colorado - Rifle Oxygen_injection A1 (SPAdes) | ecosystem: Environmental > Aquatic > Deep subsurface > Groundwater | place: Rifle, Colorado, United... | reverse complement strand
AAAATTAATGGAACTTCTTCACAATCTACAAATGCAGGAAGATTTCATTTAGTAGAAACATTCTCGGAAAGCTCAAATCTATTATGGAGTGATTATTATTATAACTATACATTTGGCTATGATGAAAATACAGCTCCTACAATAAGTGTTAATTATCCACTTAATCAGACTAATATTTCAAAAAATTTTATAATGTTGAATGTAAGTGTGATAGATTTAGATAATAATCCATTAACAATTTACTTTTACAATGAAACAGGAATAATAAATTGGACAACTTCAACAACAGGGAATAATGTAACTTTTAACTGGACTAAATTACAAGATGGGAATCATATCTGGTATGCTAATGTATCAGATGGTTATATTAATATTTCAACAGGAATTATGAATTTTACAACAGATACAACTCCACCAAATCTATTTGTTCATTCTCCTCAAGAAGGAAATGTATTTTTAATTTATAATGTGCTATACAATATCACAATAAATGATACTGGTGTTGGAATTTTTGGAAGATTTTATTCACTTGATGGAGCTACTAATGTAAGTTTTGATGGTGATGAATATGTAAATAATCAACCTGCATCATATAAGGTTAATTTTTGCGTTAATGATACTTTAAATAATTTAAGATGTTCAGGAGATATTAATTTTTCAGTTGTAGCAAAAGTAGGAGAAACAGGTTTTACAATAGGAGAACCAATAAAATTAGCAAAGATAAAATTAGATTATGAAAAAGAATGGCTAATAAATATTTCAAATTATATTATAATTAATATTCTTGATTTAAATAATAATTTAATTGATGTTGATGAAGTAAAAATAATTTATAATGAAAGTTTACCTATAACAAAAAAGAATTTAACCAGAATAAGTTTAGGGGTATATAAGCAGGAGTTTGTAATTCAGGATGAAATTAAAAATCTATCTTTTAATGCTTATGCAAGGGAAAAAGGAAAAGTAATTGAAGAGGAATTTTACATAAATTTGAGATTAGCTTCTAAATTTGAGCAATACAAAGAAAATCTGAAAAATAGTATTGCTTTGGGCATAAAAAGAATAGAAAATTTGGTTGCTGATTACTGGTATATAGTTGTTGGTTTTGGTGCATTGGTCATTCTTTTTGTATTTTCTTACATTATGCTTAAAAATTTCAGGATACATAAGACTTATAAATAATTATATTATTATTATAAGGTATGGATAGATTAGGAAAAGAGAGGAGATTGCCATTAATTGTTGTGTCTATTGAAAAATCATTAGATTATGAATTTAAGTTGATTTGCAATAATAACAGATGGAAATATTCTAATGTCATAAGAAACTTTATAATTAAATTTATCAAAAAAAACAAAATAAATGGTGAAAATGAAACTAATTAAAATTATTCTGTTTTTGTTCTTATTAATTCCATTAGTTAATGCTAACGGATTAATGGTTAATCAGACTTCTATTTATGTGAATAAAACAGTAAATATAAACGAGCCAATAATTTTAACAATAACAAATTCAGAGCCATTTACATTCCATAATCTTACTTTCAAGTCAAATCCTTATATTACTATGAGCAAGATAGAATCATTAGGTTCTGGCAGTTCAGTTTCAATAATCTCAAATGTAATCTACAATCAGGATGTAGAAACAAATGTGAGATTAATTGGATATTATCTTGCCCAAATAGGGCAGACAAACAAAGAATATCCGATAAGCATAAGTTTTCCTAATGGAGGGAATAAATGCGATTTAACCTTAATTAAAGGAGACAGGATTTTATTCAAAAATAATGTAGATGATGAGATTTTAGTTAAAAATGCAGATAATTTAGGCATTATAGCTACTTTACTGCCAAATTCCAATTTAAGTGTTTCTTTTGATGTTCCACAAGAAATAAACTATTATTATGATAGAAGGAGTTACCATTTTCCAATAGGAACAAACTGCAAAATAACAGTTTTAAATGATAATGGAATGGTTAATAATCCTGATTTGGATGCTGTAATAAACTTAAAAATATCTGCAAATTATGAACCCACTTTATTATATTTAGACATACCTCAAACATCTTATTCTATGAACATTACAGATTCAAATGATGGTGTTATGACTTTAACCAATATAGGCAATAAAAATGCTTATAATGTAAAATTAGAGGGAAGTTGGATTACATTCAGCACTAATAATTTTAATCTGAATGTTGGGCAGTCTAAAGGAATAATTTATACTATTCATCCATTAATAACCTCAACAGAAGAAACAAATAAATCATATAATATTTCAATAAAAGCAAATGGAAATTTTCCAGAAATAAAAAAAGACCTGATTATTTTTATAAATTATGCTGAAATTTCAAATTCTTCAGGGAGTGGAACTTCTCTGATTGATTTTTTAATAAATTATTGTAATTTAAATCCAACTTTAGATATATGCTCTCCTAAAGTAATATATAAATATAGGGATGATTCACAGCAAAATGTTACTTTTAATGTTCCTCAAGAGCAAGTTAATGATTTATTTGGATTGATTTTTCAGGCATTTGATGAGATGAAAAGAGGAGAAAATATTAATAAGGAGCAGTATGACTTTATTTCGGAATTAATGAATAAAACACAGGAAAAAGCAGAAAGTTCAGAAAAAATAAGTTTGGAATCAAAGGTATTCATGGAAAAAATATGGTCAAATGTAAACTCAGGGATTTTAATATTTTTGCTGATTGCATTATGTTTAGTTGTAGGATTATATATTTATCAAAGATTATGGATTAATAAAAAGAATGAGTTGAGGAGAATGTAAAATGGAACATGATAAAATAAGCAAAGAGCCAAAAAGTAATACTTTAAGAATTTTGTCTGGAATTATATTATTAATCTCACTTATAACTTTAGTTTCTATAAAAATATCAAATCCTGAATTTAAAGTATGGAAATTAATTTTATATGGAATGCTGATTTTAATTATATGCTTTTCTTTATTTTTTTATTATCAAATAATAAAAATGTTAAAAAATAGAAATGAAATAAACATTAAGCAGAATATTCTTCCAGCTCCAATAACATTGGAACAGGCAAGGGAATTGGCTGAAAATTCAATTTTAAACAAAACCTATGTAGACCATATTGAGTGTATTGGGGAAAAAGTAGAAGTCGTAGGGCAAAAATTAAAATCAAGCATTTATACTTATCATGGAACTGGAATTTTAAGCAAACAAGAATATTTTATAATTATCAATATGCACTATCCTGACACCTATAAATCAATATTGATAGACCCCAGAAGCGATTATGAGGTAAATAAAGCAAAGCAGTCATTAGCAATAGACCCTGAACCAGAACCTTCATTTAAAGAAACGGTGCTTGAAAGTCCTCTGACAGGCGTGAAATCTACAACTAAGGAATTTATTAAGGAAAAAGAAGAAGAAAAGAAAGAAAAAGAGGAGATGATTTGATGGCATTTGCAGGAATAATAATAGCAATTTTAACAGCTTCATTAATTGTCTTATCCATTTTATATATTGTTTTATTATCAAAAAAGTATGAGGAGATAGATTCAAATATCCATATTAATTTTGCCTCTAAGTATGCTCATGGAAGATTTATTGGAGCAGAAATATCTTCTGAAAAGGGAAAAGGCGATAGGGAATTAATAACAATGATTCCAAAAGATGTTTCTTTCAGGAATTTAACAGAATTAAAGCCAGTCATGTTTGCAGTTGGAAAGAATAAAAAGATTACATTGCCTATGGGAACATTATCAAAAGAAAGGCATATAGTTTTTGATTTGCCAGACAAATCTGACGATTTTCCAAAAGAATTTTTAATTACTCCCTTAGGAAAATTTTTGGCATTCTATACAGAAATTCAAAATACGGAAAATGTTGCTTTAGAATCAAAAGAAGAAGGCAAGAAGAGAATGGCTATTATAATTAATAATCTTGGTGATGGCGAAGCTTCAAGGACATGGATAAAATCAGCAGTTGAATTTATGGAAGATACATTAAAATTAAAGGCTATGGAAAAGCAGGAATCTAAATTTCATTTGCCTCCAATAGAAAGGGAAAGATGAGAAAGGGTGAAATAAAAATAGGTGTGATAATTTTAGTAATATTCTTTCTAATCTGTGGAGTAGTTGCTTATTTTTATTATAGAGAACAAACTAAACCTTCACAGGCAGAAATCCAGTATTCAAATGTAAGCATCATGGCAATAACTGAAAAAAATAAATTAATAGAAGCTGATTATATAATAACCTTAGATAAGAATAAAAATGAAATTTACAAGCAGGGAAAAACATTATTAGATGGATATATTATTGAAAAAATACCTATAAATAATACGTTTAATATATTTGTAAATGCAGATGGATTTTATACTGTTATGATGCACGAAAATTCAGGAAGTTATCCTTTGCTTATAAGATTGCATCCAGAATTAAGCTTAATTGGAAATCTGACTGTTTATCAGGATAAAAAATTAAGTGAAAGTGAATATATAAATATAACTTTACAGGCAAAAGAAGATGTAAGATTCATTAATTATTGCATAGAATGGACTTCTTCAATAATCAGGATAGAAAGTTCCAATAAAGAAAGTCCAGCTCCTGAAAGACTAAAAGGCAAAGTGGATAAGTGCTATAAAACCTATTATTCATTGCTTAATAATGATAATTATGCAATAAGTCTTTATATTAAGCATTTAAATTTACTTTCTTCTGATTATATAAAAATTTATATAAATGATGGAGATATAAGATATTATTCAATAAAAGATTCAAATAATGGAATGGACAGTTATGTAATAGAGGAAAACAAGAAAGATATTGCTATGCAAGAGATTATTTACACTTTGAATTAATTAATAATAATCTTTTTAACAAGCAAAAGGATATGTAAAATATGGCTTTAACTGAAAATTTAGGTTTAAAAGGTGAAAAATCCAAAATAGTAAGCACTTTATTACTTTCAGGAGTTTTATTATCTATTATTTATTTAATTCCTTTATTGATTGGTTTTGGAAAAGGAGGATTTTCAGAAGAAGCAATTTTAAAGCAATTCCAGATTTATAATCCTTTGGGAACTGCTATGCTGGTTGGAGTTTTAATATTTTATTTGATTGAGCATTTTGTAATGAAAGGTGATGAAAAGTATGGAAGCACAATTTATTTTAATTCACAGGGAGAAGGAGCTTCTTTGCCATTTTTTAAAAGATTCTCAAACTTTAAATTATTCTTTTTCTTTTCCATAATCTTCGGAATATTAGGATTATTAAATACTGCTTTTACAAAGCAAACCTTCATAGGTGTAGCTGTTTTACAGCAACAATTCACTAAATTAGATTCCTTGTTATTTTCCTCATCTTTAGTTCCTGCTTCAGAAAACCTGATTTCTGCCTTTGTTTTGGCACTTTCCATAACAATATTATTATTAATAGCAAGAAGCAAAGATATGAGTTCAATGAATTTTAAGATTTTAACTTACTTTTTAATACCTTTAATAGTCGGATTATTTGGTTTATTCCTGCATTTTTTAAGATATTCAGGAACAGATATTAATTTATTTTTTGTATTTATGTTTTGGTTTATGGGAGGATTATTGACTGTTTTAGTCGGCTCATTCATTCCATTTTGGGTAATGCATATATCAAATAACTTGTTTTTTGATTTGGGGAGGCAGTTCTCTTCAGATAGAATCCTGATACTTACAATTATTGTATTAGTATTGATGGTTATATCTTATCTTTTGATTTATGTGAGGAAAAAATGAGTAATATTAAATATTACATAGCATTAACAATATTTTTTTTATTAGCTGTTGCAGGATTGTTTTTTTTATCAAATTTATTCCATGAATTAAGCCATCAGCAGGATTTGAAAGACATTAGTTTTAATAGTAGTATATGTCTGTTAGCTTATCCTTTGCAGAAAAGAGTGGCTTATTATAAATTTGATTATAATGTAAGTGATAACCAGACATATCAAACCATAAGAAGATATACTGAATATAAAGCTTGGATTTGGAATATTTTGTTTGCTGGAATATTTTTAACTTCAATTTATTTTATAGCAAAAGGTAAAAAATGAATAAAAAAGCAAAAATCAGTTTTGGAATTTTAATAATTTTATTAGTTATAGGCATATTTTTAATTAATTTAAATAAAGTAAATAGTGAAACTTTTTATTTTCCAGAATGGACAAATTTTAAAGAAATTAAAATTGAAAATTTAAATCATTCTATAATTTATAATTATACAATAAGAATGAATATATCTAAAGAAAATAATATGGATTCTACATATAAAGATTTAAGATTTGTTAATTCAAGTTTAAGCGGAAATTTATCATATTGGTTGGAAAAAGATTCAAATGGAACAACAAGTGTTATAGTTTGGGTAAGAGTTGATAAACTTCTCAATCAAACAAATACTTCAATTTATATGTTATATGGAAATTCTGGAGCAGAACCAAATTCTGACCCTATAAAAACTTTTTGGTATTTTAAAAACTTTTCTAATTCAAATGATTATACAACAACAACTTCTGGTAGTGGTTATGTTAATATTTATTCTTATAATGATGATAGTAGAGTTGAAATTAATTCTTTTGGAACTTCTAATCTTGGTTATTTAACATTTTCAAGTTCTTTAAATAAATTAATTCCTTTTGAAGTTGGATTTAAAATGATTAATATTACTATAAATTCTCCAGTTAAATATGGAGGAACAGAATCATTTTATATTCCTTTTTATAATGATGGTTCTGGTTTTCAAACTGATGGTAGTTGTGTTACATATGGTGGTTGTTTAAGAATTAGTGAATTTAATGTTTGGAAAACTAATGATGCTAATACAACACAATTATGTACCAATGGTGGAAATAGTTTATATAATAGTTGGTGTGTATCTTCTGATGTTGGTGCAGGTTTTGATAGATTTGAAAGTGTTTCGTTAGGAGATAAAAGTCCAGATAATTATCATGGAGGAAGAATGAATATAGATTATTTTTATGTAACACATACTTATTCTACACCAGAACCAACATATTCTATTGGAGAAGAAATGCTTTATTCATTTCCTGGATTATCTATTTCTTATCCAATGAATAATACAAATTTTACCTATAATTTAATATCTATAAATTATACAATTACTGGTAATTTTCAATCTTGTTGGTGGACTAATAATTCAGGATTTTATAATATTTCACTAATATGTGGAAACAATATTAGCAGAAATTGGTTTCAAGGATGGAATAATATTACTATTTTTGCTAATAATACTATTGGAAATCAAAATTCATCTTCTATAAGTTTTTATATATCAGTTTATCCTTCATTAACAATATCAGAACCACAAAATAAAAACTATGCAAATAATAATACAATATTTTTAAATTATACGGTTGATGATATTTTAGGAGTTTCTTCTTGTTGGTATAAAGTTATAAATTCAAGTGGATATTTAAATATAGATAATACTACAATAACAAACTGTTTGAATACAACTTTTGGTTTAATAAGTGGAGATATTGATTATAATTTAACATTATATATTAATGATTCATTAAATAATATAAATTCTTCTACTGTAAATTTTGGAATAAGAACTTCTTCTCCTTCTGTAAATTTAAATTATCCTACTAATAATCAATGGTTAAATTATAAAAACAATGTTCCTTTTAATTTTACTGCTATAAAAAATATAGGTTTAAGCACTTGTGATTTATGGAGTAATTTTACAGGAACTTGGAAGAAAAATTATACTTGGGTTAATCCTACAAATAATACTATGAACTGGACTTATGTAAATTTGACAGATGGCTCTTATTTATGGAATGTATTTTGTAATGATACTTTAAATAATAATGGTTGGGCTTTGAATAATTTTACTATGGCTATAGATACAATATATCCTAATGTATCAATATCAAATCCAGTAAACAATACAATTTTCTCAACAAATGGAGATTTTTATAATTTAAGCATTGATTATAATATTACAGATATAAATATTGATACTTGTCATTATAATATTACTTATTCAGGAGGAACTGAAGTTTCAACTATAAATTTAGGATGCAATGAAATATTTACTTCTAAACAAGTAAGAACTTCTGTATCTGGAATAAATTATACTTTAACATTATGTGGGCAGGATAAAGCAAATAATTTAAAATGCAATTATAGAAATTTTGTAGCCCAATTCCAAACACAAGCAGGAACTACAATATCAGGAGGTGGAGGTGGTGGAGTAACCATCATTATAGGTAATTTATCATGGGCAATTTTAACAAGTGATAATTCAAATAGTTATATAATAGAGTCATCTAAAGGTTCTTCAAGAACATTAGGAATAAAATTAAAAAATTTAGGCATAGACCCTGTAAATCTAACTTTAAGCTGTGAAAATGAATTATGTGAATATATTACTTTCAAAGAAACTAAAATCAATCTAAATGCAGGAGATTCTTTTGAAACGAGTTTTGATTTGGTTTTGCCTGAAGATATAGAAGAAAAAGAGTATAACTCAATAATAGTAGCAACAGATAATTTAGGAAATAGGGCAGGATTAAACTTAAAAGCTAATGTTGGGGGAAGATTAAGCGTTTTATCTGAAATTGTAAATAAATTAGGTTCAAGTGCTTCTATCTTTGGAATTAACATACCTTATTTCTTATTATCGTTGATATTTTCAGTTTTAATGATTTATGCTTCATATTATCTGATTTTATTCAAATTTAAGGAAGTTAGACTAGCATTTTCCATAATCATTGGAATTTTGATATTTTTCATAACTCCTTTGTTTTTTTGAATAACCAATTAAGGTAACAATGTAAATTTATAATAATCTTTATAAAAAATAGATTATTGATATATTTATGAAAAAAGCAGTAAAAAGGAACATTTACATATTTGTAGGAATTTTAATATTAATAGGTTTTATCTTTGGAATTTCACAGACTATTTTTCAGGAGAAAAATATTGTTTTAAATATGAATACCTCAAGAACAGATGTTATTAATGAATGTGGAATTAGGTGGAAGAATGCTGAAAAAAGTAGTGAATTTACTCATACAGAAGATTATAAATATCTTATTCCTGAAAATTATGAATTAAATATAGGAACAAATAAATTAATATTAAAAACAGAATTAATTAAAAATTCTTTATGTCTACCTTTTGGTTCACCTAATTCTGGAACTAATATTCAGGCACCAGTTATTAATTTTAATAATAAAGATTATAAAACATATACTTCATCTGTTCAAAGTAATTATTTATTATGTTTAGGAAGATATGCTTGGAATGCTCCAGAAACAAAAGCTTATTTTACTACAGATTATCCAGATAGAAATTTATTGATAGATGATTATAGCAAATTTGGATTTAATAATAATCAAATAATAGTAAATGCAATCCCAATAGATAGAAATGGTCGGATTTCAAGTGGAAGTTATAGTGGAGAAGGATGTTTACCTATAATTATTTCAATAAAACCAGATTCAGATATAACACAATTAAATCATGTAGATGCTGTAAGTATAAATCAAGATTATACATTTAAAGCTAATTTAGGGACTTTTGGATTTTTAAAAGCTAAATCAAAAGTAGTATATAAATTTAAAAATGGTTCATTTATAACAAAAACTAATATACATAATATTATAAATAATGAAATTTTAATACCTATTTACACTAAAAGTGAAGCTAATATAGGTATATCAATAACACCTTATGTAGAAATACAAAGACTTAGTTATATATTTGGCACCAGAATTGTAGATGAGAGATATTCTTATGCTTATTGGGTGCAGACTGTAACACCATCTTTTGATAATTATACTTATGAAAATGCAAAAACACTAATTACTTCTTTTGATGTAGTTAGTGGAGCTGATTTACAGCAATTAAATACAGAAGCTATTTTATTGGATTCATCTTTGCAGGAGAAATTAGAATATATATTATCTCTAAAAGCTAGTTTAGAAGAACAAGCAAAAGCTATAAGTGGAATGAAACTAAGTGTAGAAGAAAATGCTAAATTAATTAAAGCACTACAATTATCTTCTTCAGAACAAGCTACTATAATCAATAAATTAACTCAAAAATCTCTGGAACAAGCAAGTATGATAAATATATTAACTACTAATTTAAATGATAAAGCTAAATTAATAAGCCAATTAACTGTTGAAAATGTAAAACAAGCACAATTAATAAGTGAAATGAAGTTAAGTTTTTCCAATCAAGGTGTAATAATAGATGCTTTAAATAAAGATATTACTGATGATGCAATAATAATTAAAAATTTAAATTTAAATACCAATGAACAAGCTGAATTAATATATGGCTTAAATCTAAACATTCAGGAACAAGCCGAAATGATTAGTAAATTAGAATTAACATCACAAGAACAACAACAATTAATTACTACTTTACAAACTGAAAATGATAAACAAATTGAATTAAATAATCAATTACAAATTGAATTGGAGAAACAAAAATCTACTAATTACTGGTTAATAATTTTGATTTCAATAATTTCAATTTTACTAACAATAGTGATAATTTTAGCTTATAAAAGATTCAAATAATTATAATAATGTTTAAAAATAAGGATAATATAGAAATTAAAGGTAAAAATGTTAAAAAAATGGGAAAAAACAAAATTTAAAGATAATATTTACTGGAGAAAAAATTATAATGTTATATCAGTAAGTAAAATTGAAAAAGGTAGTAATGTATGGGACAGGGAAAAAGCAAAATATTCCTTTTCAACAAATAAAGGAGATAAAATTAAATATTTTAAAACTAAATCACAATCTCTCAAATATGCTAGAATTTATATGAGGAAACACTAATGAACAAAAAAGGAATATTTCCACTATTAGCAATACCAACATGGATTTTAATAGTTAGTGTAGTCTTATTAATATTGGGATTAATTTTCTTTGCTTTCTCTTTAAAGTTTAAATTAGTAATTGCAGGAGTTTTCATATTATTACTAACTTTAGTTAAAATCCTGCCTAAAGTCTTTGAAAAGGGATTTACAAAAGGAAGTTCAATAGCTTTGATTTTATTGATTTTAACAGGTGGATTTTTAACTTTTGGCTCTGATTTTATACAAAATAGTGTTATTGGAGGAAGATGTTTTGGTGGGCAAGTTTTAAGCATAGATAATATTAACATAGTTAAATCATCAAATTTAGGCGGAAAAGATGCAATAAGGGTGGTTTTTTCTTCTATTCCTACTTCTGAATGTTTAAATATAAGATTGAATCCAGACCAATTAGAATCAGAATTAAAGGAATCAGGAATTAATAATTTTGATGCTAAAAATACAGTTTATGGTGATATTGTATTAAAGAAAAAAGAAAAAGTATATAATATAATAGAAAATCAAAATAATAAATTTTTTAAATTTGACATAAAACAAACTTCTTCTACCTTTTTGACTTGCACAGACAATAAATGTAATTCTGCTTTTGGTTCTGTTCCATTATCTTCTGTATATTATGGGGGAAATTGTCAATGTATATATGAAAAACAAACTGGAGTTAAAGGAAATTTTGGAGCAAGTGAATCTTTTAATTGGGAAGCAGAGATTAAGATAGGTCTATATTCTTCAACTTTTTCACCTTCTAAATTAAGTGGAAGCATAGGAAGTATAGCTTATGCTAAATGGTCTGGAAATTTAGTTAGCAATGATAACTTAGGAAGCATTACAAAATATGAATTATATAAGCCATTTACTACAAATCAATTTATTATGACAGATATAAATGTTCAATCAAATTTAATATCAAAATTCAATACAGCATCAAGTAATGTAAATCAATGTGATGATGGTATTTCAAGTTGTAATATCCAATATGAAGCAGTTTTATCTTATAATAATATTTATGATTCTTTAATACAAAATAGATTAAATAATTTCATAAATGAAGAGATTATGGTAGATACTGGAACAAAAATATTATCTAATAAATTATATGTAAATTTAGATTCTCCAATAATTTACCCTACATTTACGTTGGATATTGATGCTTCTGAGGTAGGAATATTTATTTCAGAAGGAGAGCCAGATGTTTCTTGCCCAAGTAATTTTCAATTAAATTCTGGAGAAACTAAAACTGCAAGTTTTACAATAAAAAATGTTGGTGATGGTTCAGGTTCATTTTCTTATGTAATAAATTGTAATAAAGGTTCATATTCAGTCCAGCCATCTCCTCCAATAACATTAAATGCAGGAGAATCTAAAATATTGACTGGATATTTTGGTTTAACTACTGAAACAAGCAGTGATAGTGCTAGTTGTAGCTTTACAATTAGTGAGTTAAATACTGAAAAACAGGATTCTTGCTCATTTTCATTTACTTCAATAAAACAAGTTCAATGTGTAAGTGGAAGTAAAACTTGTGAAGTAGGAAATACGGAATTATGGACTTGCAAATCAGATGGAAGTTATAATAAAGAAAAGTGCCAATATGGATGTTCTACAATTACTAGTGAAGCTAAATGCAATGAAATTACTCCACCACCTCCAGAAAATACAACTAAATTAGATTGTAAATCTTATGAATCAGAAGTTGTAGTAGGACAAGTAGATAAAGATTGGTATAATTATATTGGAATAGGAGAGCCAACTATAACACAAGTCAAACAATGTAAAACAAGTGGGTTAGCTTTTACAATAGTAGCAGGTATATTTGGAATATTAATAACTATTATTATATTATTATTTGTAATGCCTAAAAAAGGCAAAATTATAAACAGAAGGAAAAGAAAATGAGAAACTTCACACCAAATGATGCACAATGTCAAAGAGTTCAGTTTTTAACTTCACAATTAGCAAGAGGAGAGTTGAAAACAAATAGAGAAATAAGAAAAGCTAAGAAAGAAATCAAGGAAGTAAAAAAGAAATTGATTGTGATTTACAAACAAGAAAAATCAAATTTAGTAAAATCAATATTGAGAAGCATAATAAAGAGGTTAAAATGGCGTGGAAAAGGATAAAGAAAAATTTATGGTATAATTATAATAAAAAACATTTTCTTCAAATATCAAAAGTTAGTTTTAAATGGGAAAAACTTAATTATAATGTTGTAATTTATGATTCAAAGATTAAGAGTTTAACAAGTTCTCTTGGAAAAACTATTTTCGTAAAACATTTAGGTATAAAAAAAGAAGCATTAATCTTTGCAAGAAATTATATGAGAAAACACTAATGGCATACGCATACGCAAAAAACATTAAATCTTTAAAAAGAAGGTTAAGGAAAAAAGGATATATAATAGAAGATGTAGGAAGAACAAGCTCAAGATTCAATTTAGATAGAGAAAGAAAGTATTATTTTCATATAAAAAAAAGAATAAAAAAGTAAAATGCCATACAAAAGAAAAGGAAAAATAGTTTATCATAAAAAATATGGGAAATGGAAAATTAAGCAAAGAGCTAAAAGCATTAAGAATGCCAAAATTATCATTAGAATATTAAAAACTTTGGAAAGAAAAATATGATTAATAACCTAACTTCAATAATGGAACAGGTAAAAGATATGACTAAAGAGCAGTTTATCAGCAATGCTCATAATTTAACAGCAAAGCCATCTTTAATTATTCTTTTTTCAGCTTCTATGCTTTTATTGTTAATAATAGGGTTAATAGCAACAAAGAACAGAAAAAAGTTTTTATTAGAATTATTTTTGCCTGTATTTATAATCATAGGAATACTGACTTTGATAATGATGTTTATGCCTGAATTTGCTCAAGCAATAATGGGATGGTTTTAATGAAAATTAAAATCAAAGTAGAAAAGAAAGAAATTTTATTTTTTTTTATAGGAACTATTTTTATTTTATTGTGGTTTTTGTATTTAAGAAATTTAATTTCACATTTCCTTTTTAATCTTCACCCTTTTATTGCTATGCTCTTGTTTCAAACTGGTTTATTTATAGGATTGACTTTCTTATCGTCTATGCTGGATAGCTGGAAAGTTAAATTAGGGGTATCATCAATAATTTTTTTAATCATAGTTGGCATAGATATAATTGTAGCTCCTTATTTAGTAGATATAAATGGAATTATCAATAAATCTGTTGAAATGTGGTATGTTAGTGCAGATGTAGGTTTTGGAGCTTTATATTCCTTGTTTCTTCCAAGTAACTTAATATGGTATGCAGTTTATATCTTTACACCAATATTATTAATATTTATTATTCCAATATTGATTTCAAATCCAAGAATTATAAAGAAAGCATTTCAATGAAATTAAAGCCAAAAAAAGAAGAAAGGAAATTTATGAGAAAAAAAATTAATAATAATGTTTATAAATAACTTAAATATTATAAAAATATGACAAAGAAAATAAAAATGAATTTTTTAGATTGGATTGCATTGATTCTTGTATTGATAGGTGGAATTAACTGGGGATTGATAGGATTCTTGGGATTTAATTTAGTTGATTTTTTATCTATGAATAATTTTTTAATAAAAACAATAATTTATGATATGGTTGGAGTCGCATCTGTTTATTCAATCGTGAGGTTAATATGGTTAAATTCCCAAAGATAAAAGTAAAATCAGTATCTATGAAATCATTATTAATATTTTCAGCAGTATTGTTCTTGATTTATGGATTGATTAGTTTTAATTGGATTTCCATGCCTAATATTTATACTATAGTCATAGGATTAATGGGTATAACCTTTCTATTTTTAGAAATGGATTTAGCAAAAGTCATAAAGGGAAAAGAAAAGGTTGATGTAATAAGGGCATTAGCACTAGTAATTGTTGGATTAGCTGTAATTGGGATAATATTAAGCTTTTTCAATATAGAAAATGTAATTATTAGTGCTACTAAAGGCATAGTCGGATTAGGATTGGCTTTGTTTTCAATAATAGAAATATTCAGGTAGGTGATAAACATGGTTTCAGCAAGAGTAAGAAAAGCAAGAGCATACATAAAGAAGCATCTAAAGGAAAAAAAGAATGTAACTAATGCTCAAAGAAAAAAAATCTTTAAAGATGCCTGGAAGTAAAAATTTATAATAATCTTTTTAAAGTTTGATATTATTCTTTATTATGGCAAATGGTTTTATGAAAAGACTGCAAGAGGATGCTAAAATAGTAAAGACAAAAAAAGCTTTAAAATTCATTGAAAAAAGAGGAAAAAATTATTATCTTATGATTAACAAAAATAATATAATAAGCAAATCAAAAAAGATACAGATAAAAAGAAATTATAAAAGACTGTTAAGAACAATAAATTTAAGGGAAAGGAAGGTCAAAAATTAATAATAATGTTTATAAATAACTTAAACATAAAAGAAATATGGTAAACAAAAAAATTTTAATGGTTTTATTTGCATTAGCATTTTTATTTAGTATTTCAGTTGTTAATGGAGCAGTTACAGTCGTTAATCCAGTTACAGCTACTTCATATAAAGGTTCAATAACAGTAAATGCAACTTACACAAATTCTTCTGCTGATATTACAAATTACAATACGACTAATTCTACGTGGTATTGGAATAATGCTGCAATAACTGTTTCTTCTGTTACTTGCTCTCCTACTGCTTGTTGGGGAACATGGGCTACAACAGGAGTAACTGATGCTTCTGCAAAAACATTTAATGTTACTTTTGGTAATCAAACAGCAAAAGTAAATTCTGCTGCTATCGCTAGTGTTACAATAGATAATACAAATCCTTCTTGCACTTCAAAAATATATTCTCCTTATGTTGAAGATAGGACATCTTCCAAAGTTGAATGTTCCTGCACAGATGCTATTGATACTTCTGTAACAGTAACCAGAACATTAACAAAACCATCTACATCTACATTATCCATTACAACATCTCCATATACAATAACCCAGTCAGATTTAACCCAATTAGGTTCTTATACTTTTGCTTGTTCTGGTGTAGATGATGCTGGAAACAGCCATACAGCTACTTCAAGAACCTTCAAGGTTGAAACTGATGATGCAGGTGTTTCACAGATTCAACTAACTACTATAACATCAAAGAATAATGCCTTATTATTTGCTTTAATAAGTATTTCAATAATTGCCATATTAATAATTGTAGCTGTTGCTTTAACAAAGAAAAAATGAGAAAATTAAGTTAAATTACTCTTGAAATCAGGTATTTCTATATTGCTTAAAGGCATAATCAAATGAACTAATGCTCTTACAAAGTCGCTAAAAGCAAGGAAAGGCACTAAAATTGAGCCTTTTTGATAAAGTAGTATAAATATTATCTGTAAAACAAAGAACAAAATTAAAGCCCATAATGTATTGGTAAAAAAATTATCTTTCCCTCCACTAAGAGGTGAATGCTCTATAATCAATTTAAGCAGTTTTATCCATAAAAAAACCATAATAAAGGCAGAAAAGAAGCTGGATAATACCTTAAAAGCACTTAAAAAAGCATTAAAAACCCCCTTTGAGCTATCCCATATAACATTTGTAGAGATTATATTTTTTGATTGTTCGCTTAAATCATTCGTAACCATTAAGAATTTAGAGCCTAATTTATCCACTAAAGGCTGGGGGCTTTTGGTTTGAACACTTTCTACAATAGCACCAAAAATAATAAAAAAGAAAATATAGATTAAAAAACCATAAAAAAGGTATGATTTAATGCTTATTCCTTTAATATTTTCAAATCCCATCTTATATCACCACTCAAATAAAGAGCAATGTTTTCCAAAATAATCATTTACTAATTCATTAATCAATTCTTGCTCATCTATTATATCTTTAATTATTTTTGGATTGAGTTTAATTATTTTTGGTTTTTCTTTAGGATACTCATATTCCAAAGCTTTAT
>Ga0208957_1000965_pt1 | contig 16824 bp, 19 predicted proteins | sample RifOxyA1_FD_184029 | JGI IMG/M metagenome (GOLD analysis project Ga0208957, IMG submission 184029) | Groundwater microbial communities from Rifle, Colorado - Rifle Oxygen_injection A1 (SPAdes) | ecosystem: Environmental > Aquatic > Deep subsurface > Groundwater | place: Rifle, Colorado, United... | reverse complement strand
TGGCACAAGCTTAGGAAGTTCTTGATGGTGCTTTAGCCACATTTTCGCGCGCTCTTCCCAAATTCTAAAACCCCCGCGATACTTGAAATGCTCTATGTATGGTAAATACCTCAGCTTGACGATATCGATGTCGTCAGTTTTTACCCGAAGCTCGTAAAGAAATTTATTAATAATATACTCTTGGATTGAAACATTAAATACATTGCCATTAGTTAGGGTGAGAGTGTGCAGCCTATCCGCCTCCTCTTGCATTAGGGTGATGTCTACCACAATAACCCCACGACTTTCCAGCAACTCGGCGACCTGCTTAAGGTCAGGACGGTTCAGCGGCATTATCAGAATAGTGCGCCTTTTCTTATTCTGCCCAAGGTACTGAAGGATAAACTGACAAACGATGATCATGTCGCCAAAAGCAACAGGCCAAACGATAGGAAACACCCCTAGCGGCTCGGACGCTTGCACTGAATCCACGACTGTCTGATAAAAGCTACTATAATCCGGGTTCTGGTCAAGTAAGCCCCGTAATTGGCGCTGTACGTACCATCCAATCTGCACAATGTTGCTCGATTTAAGCAGATTAAAATAAGCTTTAAAAAGCTCTTCGTCTTTCTGTGCAGCAGCGAACATTGCCTGCACTAAGCTTACCCCGTGATAGCACGCCTCGTCGCTGTAGTTCGCTTTGATCAAAGTTAAGTTAAGTATACGATTTATCATAAACTCCTCAATAGGCGTTAACTCGCCCCGGTTGTCAACTTGTAATTGACCGAGTTTACGCAATAAATCATCGTAGTAACCATCGTTAAAAAGCGGAACTAGTGCGTTAAACACATCTCGAAAATTTTCCATTACTGTTTTAATCCTCCTTTAAAGGCCAGTGTTTTATATGCATTATGCATCTGCGGTATGTCAACAGGCGCTTGTACTTCGTCGCTCACACGCTCAAAAAATATTTTTTCGGTATCGGTAATCAAATCAATGAATTGTGCGGTGATCTGTACCCTGACGCTTTCAGGTATACGGTTCTTTCTGCATATGCCATCGACTTTGTTTTTCTTCATAACTATCAATTGCCCAAACGTTTTAACTTGACCATCGAATAAAGCTTTCTTTTTTGTGTAATCTTCGCTTAACTCAACCATTATGCACCCCTTTTTAAGTTTTTTAAATACTACAGAATTCCTCCTTTCATATACGTTTTAAGTAACTCAAATACACGCTCTTTAAAGCTCATAAAACGGTCTATAATTTCAGGTAAAGCTACCAGTAATTCGGGGTTATTGGTTCGATTATTAAAATAATATGCGAGTTTTTTATGTCGGTCGTGCAGAAATAACACACGCTCAGTCACCATTAAACAAATCCGCTCATTTGCCGTAGCGGGTAATTCGTCAATATCTTCACATAAAATAATCGCTTCCGCCGCAAAAGAGATAAACACTTTATGTAAGTCTTCCTTAATGGGTTTAACAATATCAAGACTATACAAGAAACGCTTGTGGTCTGTCAACAGCTTTTTTATTTCATCTTTAGGCGTCATTTTCGCAAATACCCTTATAACTACAAAATCGGCAGTTATGCGCCGATCTCTTCGGCTGAAACTCTTTCAACAATTTCACCATATCCTCACAGTTCCTTATCCTCTGCTTAGCATCGTCGATTTGCGATTGCGTACGCGTGCTCAATACGTCCTGCACTTCCCCGGTGGGCTTCAGTAGAACCCTAATACCTACCTTATCCGGCAAGCGTCCGTACATCTGTTGAAAAGCTGCGGCGTAAAGACTTAGCTGCATATTGTCGTCCACTTCATACTGGCTGTAGAACTTGCTACTGGTTTTGTAATCAATCACTAAATTATCTATAGTGATAATGTCAATTTTCCCTACGCAGAGCGCACCCAAGCAATCAAGCTCAAACCATACTTCTGTTGCCGGGGCGCGTCCACCATGTTTATCAATAACCGTTGTCGGCTTCAGGGCAACGCCTGCTTTGTAATACTTACGCACAAGCGGCTCGTGCTGTGCGACGGCTTCAATGTGCTGCAACTTAGGAATAGCTATGTGATTTCGATAAACCTCAACGCACGCCTCTTCGCTAGCCTGCGGGTTGTTGGCATAATATTCAAGAGCCTTGTGCACGCCTTCACCGACGGCGAAATTGTCGTTTCGCGGGTCAACTCGGCGACGATCAATGTATTCATATTTGAACGCCCTTGGGCATGTAGTAAATTTATTGTATTTTGAGTAGCTCCATTTCATAATGTATGTTACGCTCCTTGATTAGCTTTTTTAGGCCGAAGACAACGTCTTCCCAACTCCTAGCCACAATCGCCAACCCCTCTGCCTCGCTATAGCCTTGTAACTCCCACGACTGCTTAAGCGTCGTTTCTCCTTTCTCTGATTTAACCTCTATAGTTACGAAAAGCCCACAAAAGCAGCCTATGATGTCAGGCGTCCCAACGTCGCTTGCCTTAATGATCTTTACCCATTTACTACGAGGTAATTTGCGTAACCTTTTTAAAATATTAGTTTGTATTACTTTCTCGGCTCGCGTTAACAGCACACCCGTATCCCTCCCCATGCTTCACCTCAACAACTTTCCAGCCCTTAAAAGTTTGTGCCCTTCTGTCCCACGCCTCGGCGATAGAATGCCCGGTCTTGTCCGCCCATTTCTGCTTTGCCTGCCTTAAACTCTCAGCGCGCACCGTTGCTACGTGCTCGATGTACCAGTCACCAAGCACCACGTCCTGCCACTCAAGCCCTAGGGTAAACTCACGCATTCCCGGCTGTGCGTCAGCTTCGGATTCCAATTCCAACAACGTCGCGTCGTGCATCGCTTCCAGTTCCTCTTTCCAGAATAACTGCTCCGCTGTCAACGCCGTCGCTGCACACTCGGTAATTCGTTGCAGCTCATAACCTTGACACGCGCACCAGTTCGTCGTTGTCGCTTCGACGTCTACGTCGATAGGAACTTTGAACATGTGCCCCCAGCTCTCCATAATAAACACTAACTCAGGCATCAAATGTAGTTCATCCTGCGCTATCTCGAACACGATTTCGTCATGCACCATGAGTATCATACCCGACTTCGCCCCTGCTGCTTTTAAACGGTGATGGATTTTAAGCATCGCTTGCTTAACAATATCAGCGCAGCATCCTTGTATTAAAGCATTAGGTGCTTTGTAAACTTCGTCGCTTGCTAATCTGCGCCTGCGCATAAAGGGGTTACGAACATACCCGCGTTTGCGACAAACGGCTTTAATATTCTGGATAACTAACTTTGCACTCGGCATACGTTCGAAATACCGACGAATAAACTCCGCTGCCTGTTCGAGCGTAACACCCAGCTTCAACGCCAGCGCCGCGGCGCCCATTCCGTAGATAAGAGCAAAATTAAGGGTCTTTGCCTGTTTTCGAGATATTCCCACCATATCCGCGGTAGCTTGATGTACGTCCTCGCCGTTTTTTAACCGCTTAAGCAGCTCTGAGTCTTCAATATAATCAGCGAATATTCTAAACTCCATAGCCTTATAATCAACGTAAAAATTGATAAACCCCGGCCTTGCGATAAATCCCCGGCGAATCATTTTTGTGTCTTCGCCTTGCTGCCATGCTGACAGGATGATGCTCAGCAGTTCAGAATCCCCACACACGTGCTTTATTTTCTCCGAAGTAATATCTTTGATAAACTCTAGCCTTCCAGCGTCGATATCCTTAAAAAGCGCTTCCAGTGCGCTCCTGTGATCTACGAAACGAGGGAATACTTCCTGTCGATCAATTGCAGCGTCGTCATCCTTGGGAACTGTTTGAAGGTTTGGTGCAAAGCTGCTAAAACGTCCAGTACGCGCCCCGATCTGCCAAAGATGGCAATGTACAACCCCATCGACTTGGTGTTCTAATAGATTTTGCACGTACGTTGAAAGATTCTTACACACCCCCCGATATTCAAGCACTTCGCTTGCCAGCGGATGATTAATGGTTGCTAGAAATGCCTCGTCAACGTTGTAATTATATTCGGTGCTGTTCTTGCTGCGCTTCTTATCCGTGCGAGGAACCTTTACGCCGTTCTCTTCTAAGAGTTGCCCGAGTTGTAAGGTGCTGTTAATGTCGAATTCCTTACCTGCTACTTGAAAAATGCGTTGCTCTAAAGAGTGCTTCTTTTGCAGCAGCTGCGCCTCAAGCATGCGATAGTAAGGAACGTCGATTGCAACGCCGCGCCATTCCATATCAAGCAGCGCTGCGATTAAATTACATTCGCTAATTACCAAGTCCCACAGCTGCATTGCGATAAGGCGTTTGGAAAAAAACATAAATAATTTGTACGTCAATTCAGCGTCGCGACTTGCGTAAGGTAACATGATCTCGTCTGGGACTAACTCATAGTACGACCTTCCTGTCTCAGCACGTAGTTTTTTTGTGTACTTATTTTCAATCAACCAGCACTCAACAGTCGCCCCGAGTTTCTTTTCATTTAAAAATTTCGCTGCGCAATAATCAAGTGATTTTTTAGGCAGGTTCTCATCGAATAGATGCGCCATAATCATAGTATCAAAAATCTGACCGCGTACCTCAATACCTTGCGACCGCATCATTCCCATATCGAAAATGGCGTTGTGCATGATCTTTCCCACAGTAGGGTCTTCGAGCAGCTCACGTACGTGTTCCGGGTTCTTGGTAGTAATCGTTTTATTTCCATCAAAATAAATAAACAAAAACGGACGGTGTCCTTTGTAGACACTCAGCCCTGTCGTCTCTGTATCAAAAGCAATAAACCGTATTCTATTCTTCGGCGCCACTACCATTCTGTTTAGCCTTTCGGTCTATGATCTCAAACACCCCCGCCTTACTAACACCCGCCAAAGCATCACGCTTATCTTGTATCGCTGCGTTAATTAATGAATTTAGCGACACAACAAGCCCCATGCCTTTTGATTTATTTTTTATTTCATTTAGCCACTCTTTTAAGTCCGAACGTAAACGGATTGAGCTTCCCTTGTGCTCAATCACCGCCCCTAATTCTTCCATATAATCACCCCCTTTCTTTACTATTTTAGGCGCACGAAAAGAGCGCTCTAGGGCACTCCTTTCGTCATTTTATTATTTAGAACCTATTTGCTATGCTGCAATCGTAAAATCTTCTTGTATAATCGGCTCTTGCAGCGGCGACTCGTCTTCAATAACTTCGGGTTTATCACCGTCTGCTAAGCGCTTCAACTCTTCTTTCAACTTAGCTTTGTAAGCTTCCCCTTCTCTTCTCCGCTGTTCTGCGCTGCTTACTTGCTTATCTTTCTTAAGGCTTTGCTGCAATGCCCGGTGATTCTTTGTGAGTCCATACGCTGCTCGCCTTATCAATCTGCTCGTAGGAATTGGAAGGTAGTCTTCAATTGTGTATTCAATAACTTCTCTCGGTTCTACCGTCCCGTCCTCTTTAGCTACTTCCTCCCGCACTACAAATCTGAATCGGTACCTTTCAAGCCTTGCTGTTTCGTATCCTTTTAGCGGTAATGATTTGTGTTGTACTGTTCCTGTTAACTGCTTATCCCCGCTATAAAATTTTACAATACCTGTCTCTAAATCCAATTCGTAGCCCAAGGACACCTTACCATTCACCGCTTCTTCTTGTGCCCCTACTAAATCGCTTAGCTCTTTAATAACTTTTAATGTTGCCATAACCTATCCCCCCCTTTCAAAACTTACTCTCCCTTCAGACAACCCAAGCATACTACCATAGTACCACTTTGTCAACACTTATTTAGTAAGGTTCTTTTTGACTCACCGGAAAGTCCTCGACGCTTAAAAACTTGATAAACGGTGCGGTCTTACGGTACATATTCGTTCCGTACTTCTCAACGGCGTTGTTTGTTAACATTACAAAAAGCTTATTGCGCGCGCTGTCAAAGTCGGTATTAAAGTACGTCGCTAAATCGGTAACGTTAAAGTTATGCGCCCGAAGCAGCAACGTGCGCACCTTGTCAGTGATTCCGATCGCCTTTAATTCCTTTGGGTTCTCTAACCTGTCATTGATATAGTGCTGCTGACTGTACGTGTCAAAGCGCATACTCTTGTTACCGTAAGCGCTCTCTAGGAATTCATGGGCTAAACGAATATGGTCATCTTTAACAATGACGCGCCTGCCATCATCGGTACTAAAAAACATAGCAGCGTAAGCAGCGCCGATGCGCGCGAGTTTAACAGGTTGCTCAGCAGCTGGCACGAGCGGGATGCTGCCGTGATACTTGGCGGCCTCTTCTTCAGCGAGCGTGACAATTAGTTCCTCGGCTTCAGGCGTAAAGATAATATCCTTATGCTCTCGCGACCACGCCCACATAATTAATTGATGGCTTAGATCACTGGTAAACGTTTTTATTTCTTTCTTCTCTTTGCGTCGGCTATTGATTAACTTAAAATCAACATCCCCCGCTGAAACAGCGAAAGCAAAGTCGAGACGCGCAATGTCTTCGTTGTGCCCGCCCATAATGTCCGTAATTGCTTGACAGCCAAATTGGTAGTCTGACAGGTGCTTCCCCGTCTTACAATTAGCTACCAGAATCAAACGAGTCCGCGCCATAGTGCGCTCGCTGTGGATTTTTTGAATGCTCGCGACCCCGGTAGACATTAACTCCGACATTTTTCTGATGTCATCGTCTTTCATTTCGTGGAATTCATCGATTTTAACAAGGCGTCTATCGTTGAGCGGTACGATTTTCCAAGTAATAGCCCATTTACCACCTTCGCTAATTTGATGTACACCACCCACAAGTCCCGCAAAGCTAATATTTTCTCCTCCTGCCGCATCCCCAGCGCGGAAATGCTGCATAAGTAAATCGACTGTTTCTGTCTTTGCCGTTCTAGTATCCCCATAAACCAAGCCAATAACATAACCACGCTTAACACGCTGATTTCTAAAAGTGAAACTAAGAACGCTATGGTAAATGATATCAACCGCCTCAAAAAGATCATGCCTTCCGTAAATACCAGTAATCGCTTCATAATCTTGGTACTTCCTTTCTAAAACCTGTCTCATTTCATCGTACGTTGAGGCTTGAAAAACCTTCAGCTGCTCTTGCAGCGCAGGGGTCATTTCAAAGTCATCGATATTATCTTTTGTTGTTGCTTGCTTGTACATTAAAATAGTGCTTTTCTGCGTCTTCGGGTGCGGCGTTGGTATTCCTTCAAAGATATACGGTTTATTTGGTTCTAGGCTTGTGTCGCCAATAATGTACACAAGTCGCGAGATATACCCAGCGCTGTTGGTGCTGTTGTAATCAATTTCGGGAATAATAATACATTCCTCAATATTAATAGCCTCTTTGACCTTCACGTAGCATTTCTCACACTTAGGCAAGCGCAGCATTCTACGCAGTTCGCCTTTTTGCGCCTCTTCAGTAATATCGAATAATTTTAAGTTCTTTACATTGTCAATAGGAAGCCGAAACGGATGATTACCCCCCGACGTATGCAACGGGCACGCCGCGCATTTCGCTTCTTCACTGTCCCAAGTTTGGCAATGCGCCGAACCCTTGTGAGGAACCAAATAGATATTACCTTTCCCGGTAGGAATTGCCACCGCGCGAATACGTTTCCCGTAGAACTCGCTGTTTGTCGTCTCCGCTAAGTGAACCTCTTGGATAAGCCTCTCAATTGTTGCATCATCCAGCCCGGTAAACTTGCGGGGTTTAAGCTTTTTAAATTTTTTTAGCCCGTCCGCCTCACCATGTAACCGGATAAAATCAGTAAAGTCACCTTTCTCCCCTATCCCGTCGGGGGGCAGGGCAATGATAAAAACATCCTTCGCTACAGATAACAAATGGTTCGCTGTCTGCGCAGCCCCCTCTTTACCAGCAGCGTCAACGTCGTAACAGACATAAACCGTCTTATCTACAAAATACTTATTAAACCATGCTTTCCATCCCCGCGCCCCGGTCGTCACCGTCACTGCCGGGAGTCCTAATTGACAAGCTAGCAGTGTGTCCGGCTCCCCTTCAAAGATGTATATCGTGTCCCCCAAAGTATTACGCACCGGATAAATGCGACCATCACCAAACCCAGTAATGCTCATCATCTTGTTTTCCTCTTTAGGGCATTCAAGCAGGTACTTCTTTACATTCCTAACATTACCCCCGAAATCAAAGATGGGAAAATAATACCGCTTCCCGTCCCAGCCTAAAGAGTACTTAATAATAGTTTCCGCCGTGTACATCCGTTTCTTCTGTAAAGCCTCAAGCGCCGCCGCGTCTTGTAAGAGCATAGTATGAAATACTTGATGGTTAATAACCGGGGTCTTGACTACCCCGTACCATGTCGATATTTCGTCGATAGCGTCGCTTTCGTCGCAGCTATTTACCCAGCGGTAAAAGTAAATCGCGTCTCCGCCGACCTGACAGGCTTTACAATGAAATGCGCCTGTTTCTACATTAACATGCAAACTCGCGTTAGTGTCATCATGCATACAACAAAAACAATGCATCTCGCTCCCAACGGTCTTCTTAATTTCTACCAAATGCCCATAAAAACTTTCAACGTCTTCGTTTATCAAATTGACAATGTCGTCACGCATAATGCTGCCCCCTAAACAATATCCCTTATCTACCTACAATGTCCTTTCTATCTGTTGCTCTTTTAGTATTAAAAGATAAAAAAGTAAAATAAAGTATATAGGGAATATTTAGCCCCCCGAAAGTGGGGGGAGGTTAGGGGGGTATATAGTAGTTGGCTGACTTTTTTATCATTTGATACTAAATTAGCAACTAGCATTATACCCTCCTTATATTATTATATTTTATAATTATGATAGTTTAAAATATTAGTATTTTGAATTTTCAATATCTACAGAAGCGTCGTCATCATCGGTAAATCCTACTGGTATTAGCGTTTGAATTCCCACTTCTTTTATCCTTTTGAATATCTCAAAAGCGAATTTTCTCTCTTCTTCGTCGGTGCTTCTGTTCTTTTTCACAACGTCGTAAACGTACCAGCTACCCCTCTGGTTAGTTGTTCCTTTTGTCTTTGTCTGAAATACGAACCCGAACAGCGGGCATTTTTCACTCAGAGAAAGGCCACGGGCGACGTTTTTGAATGCATTCCCTGTTTTTAAATCGGTGCTCTTGAATGACATTATTGCGGGCGGTATTCCTGCCGAAATAGGTGCAGGTATGATGACGAAGTTTAAACACTCTCTTGCGAGCGGTTTAGTACGGCCTTTCCATTCAAATTCTTCAGGTAGGCATTCGCTCCCGTCGCTCCACGTTCCGTGTTTGTCAAAGGTTCGTTTTATCAGCTTGCTTGTCTGGCCTACGCCTTCCCATATCGACCAATCGCGAAAGCTTAATATCGGAATGAAATCAAAAGGTTGTTCTTTCTTTGCTAGAACTTGTTTGGTCGTGCCATGAATAAGTGAACCGACGGGCAACTCCAGCGACTCAACTTCTTTAGAAAGTGCTTGCACTACTTTAAGGTAGGCAAGCGTCGAGTCGTCGTTATCGGAGTCGTCTAGTCCCAGCCCGGTAGTGTTATAGGTCATCATTTCATTATTTTCTTGGTTTGCTAATTCATTTTTTGACATTGTTTGCGTTACTCCTCTGTTTTAATTGCGTGATTATGTCATTCATAATCGTTCGTTGCTCGTCGTTTAATGGGGAAGGTAAGAAACGCGACCATGTTACTAGTTCGTAGTCGGTAGCGTTTGCAATCTCTGTTAAACGCGGGTAATTTGGATATGTTGGTTTTTTCCAGTCTACAGCTTTGTTTGTAGCTGGTTTAGACATTCTTTATTGCTTGCACGATAGACAAACATATAATTGCCGCGATGAACAGCGCAACATGGAGTATAGTCGGTGCAAAAACTAACCACCACGACCACGTTATTAGCTTTGTCAGCTTAGCTGCAACAAACAACAACGTGAGCAGGTGGAGGAAGCCTATTTTCATAATCTCACTCCTTTGTCAGTGATATTCCTGGCTTTGTGTAGATTGTCAAGCCAATTTCTTGGGCTTGTTCCGGGGTTAGTTGACTGTCATTGTACCAGCCTCGCAGCGTCTGGTCGTTGATACTTTCTTTTACGAGCGCAAATTGACCATTATCTTTTAGATATGTGTAGAATTTTTCAACGTCTGTGACTTTTGGAAAGTTGCGTGGTGCTATGGTAGCTTTCCCTACTCCTGTAATGCTTGCAGATGTTAATCCTATCTCTGCGAGTAAATCGACAAGTTGCTCTATGACATCGTCTTCTTCGTGTGACAGTTCTGCGTGTTTTTCCTTGCATTGTCGCTTTTGCTCTCTTATCTGTTTCAAGCGCTTTGATAATTCTGGTATAGTTGACATAAACTCCTCCTTTCCCTATTTATATGTGTAGCGATACTACACCCGATAAGCGCTAATAATGGCGCGATAATCGTTTTTTAAGTGAGGGACGTTTTCCCTCGTTCAATTAGTGTTTGTAAAGATAGCGGTTGATAGTTCTCTGCCTCTGCGCTATACAGTACATGCTTCGCGCACAGCTCAGTTTTTCTATGGGCGTTATTGTGTAAATGCCCGTGAATGTTCAGGTCGTAATAGGCGAGGCGTTCTTCCTTTTGAGGAATGTGCGTGAGTAAGACTTTAAAACCGTACTTGCGAACAACTAAAGCATCGACGGCGAAGTCGAAGCCGTTATCGGTGTACCAGTCTAAACTTTTTTTGTCGTGGTTTCCTCGGACAAGAATATATTTTCCGTGACTTGGGAAGCGCTTACGGTAGTCAAACCAAACATCTTTGCCCCCAAAGAATAAATCGCCAAGGATTATCAAATAATCCCGGTTCTGTGTGGTGTTCGAAATGCTTTTAATGATCTTCTCTTCGAATCCAGCGGCTCGATACCCTTTTTCTACAAGGGCAGCGTGTCCAAAATGCGGGTCAGCTATTATCCATTGGGTCGTCATAGTATAACTATTATACAGCAAAAACACGATCGTAGCAATATTTTAATGCTTTTATTCATTGCTTTGCTATTTCCTTAGAAATCTGCAATAAACTACTTGACAATTTTATTTTATCTTTTAACGACTTAACGACAATTTCATCAACTGATTTCGGGTGAATGACATCAATATAGGTAATCTTCTCATGTATTTCGCTTCCTGATCTGTGACACCGGGCTTCACTTTGCTCCCGATGCTCAAGGCTAAAATTCTGACTATAGTAAATCGCATAACTTGCAGCGACAAAGTTTAAAGCACGTCCGGCGCTTTTAGGATTCGCGACCATTACTCGACACGTTGCATCTGTTTCGAATTTGATGATCTGCGCTTGTCGGTCTTTGACATTGCCCCCATATATCAGCGCCGGATTATATGGTTTCATTGCGTCGAATAACATTTTAATGTTATCGACGAAGACAGCCCATATTATTATTTTATGGCGGGGTGCCAGTTCCTCGACAAGATTTGATACAAGGTCGAGTTTAGGAATTGATTTGAATCGAACTTCTCGACCGTGCGTGTCTTTTAAAAACCCACTGCTAATTTGTTGTAGGCGTATGATCTTTGTTAATGCGTTCGCTGCTGTTGACACGGACATGTCGCCTTCTATTCCATTAAGAAAGGTGATAAACTCTTCGCGCATTTCTACATAGGCTTTAAACTGATCGTCGCCCATCGGCGGGAAATAGGAGTTGTAAATGCGAGGCGGCAGCGTCAAACACTCATGTTTCTTTTTTATGTCAGCTATTTTTAAAATCCTCGCATTGAGGATTCTATCGACGTTTGGCTTTATGGTATAATTAGGGTAGCCATCTCGCCATCCCTTGTTTTTATCCTCAAAGTACGTGTTGCGAAAAGCGTAAAAGTTTTTTCCGAATGTTAAACCGCTATCTAAGAAGTAATACTGCGCGAAGATATCAACGCCGCTATTTAATATGGGTGTTCCTGATAATATATACTTAAACTGCGCTTGTTTACTAAGAGCAAGGGCTACTTTTGTGCGCTTAGCTTTGTGATTCTTTATCAACTGGGACTCGTCAGCAATGAGAACATTGAGCTCTGCGTGCAGTAACTCATCGTGCAGCACAAGCAGCCCTTCATAGTTAATGATAAATACATTATAATCTTTGTTTTTTAATTTTGCGATACGCTGTGCTTTAGTTCCCTGCAACACAACGGCGCGCGGCGCTAAGTTACTGTGTTTTTCTAGTTCAAGATGCCAGTTTATCAGCGCTTCGTTGGGTGCTATAATAAGAATACGCAGAAATTTCTTTTTCGTCATGCACTTATAGCGCAGTAAGTCTATGGCTAATTTTGTTTTACCCGTACCCATTTCCCACAAAATGGCAAAATAATCCGTATCTTTAATACGATTAAATAGGTCGAGCTGGTGCTGGAAGGGTGGAGTTTTAAATTCCATACCTCTATAATACCATTTTTCAGGGTTTTATGCTAGAAAAAAAATGTTGCTTTTCAAAAAAGTAGTAGTATAATCTTATTATAAGCAAAGGGGGCGGTTATGATGGAAAGGGAACTTTTAAAAGTTGACTGGAATCCTGTAATAGCTCACTATGGTGCAACCGACAATATTATGGCAACGGGTTTTATCCTCTATGATGGTACGATGCTTGACTTCGGAAAACATTATTTTACTTTTCAAGCCGAAGAACACAACACCATCGAGGAAATAACCGGATATAATAAAGACGAGTTGCTGCAAGGGACAGATATCGTTAAAGTCGAGCACGGTGCAGGAAACATTCTAGGGATTTATTCTTATGATACGCCTACGAAAGAGCAGCTAAAACAAGTTTTCGACGCAGTTATCTTCCACCTTTTTGAATTAGCTAGTATTGATATTGGTACTTACAAAGATCATTCGTTTTGTAGAATACGAGTAGAGCAGGGCACAGACGCCGAAGAAACGCTCGATAAAATTAGAGCGTTTTACAAGTTACCATACTTGAAATGATGCCATGTATCGAATCTACACATTAACTAAATGGTGGGTAAGTACAGGTGTGAGGGCTAAGGATTCACAGACTCCAAAAATAGTACGTTACACAAGAAAAAAGAAAAAGCCGCTACGTTAGCGGCTTTTGTGCTCTTCCAGCCATTTTTCGAAAGCGGGGTTATTTGTTGTGAAAGGGTGCGCAGCGTCCCATTGTTTTTTGAAGATCGAAAGATAGTCAGGCGTTGCTTTACCCCGTGGCTGGCTTAGTGCTTTGCTGGGTCATCGTGTTTATGTATTTCAGCTTTAATCGTAGAAAAAACAGCCTCAATAGCGTAGGAAACATCAGAGTCGCTCATATACGCATTCGGAATTAAACCCTGCACTCTCTTAATAACCCACTGTTTTTTTGCTTCCCCGGGTTCGCCGTCGAGTTCTGTTTCTGCTGCTCTTATTAACCCATCTATCAGCATTTTTAAACGTGCGTCTTGTATAGCCTTGTGCTCTTCCAAGAGTTTAATGTTAAATCCTTCTAATGTGTCACATATTAATCTAACTAAAGGCTTTACAAGCAGCCCAACGACGAACGCAATTGCACCCATCCCTACAATAATCTCTACTCCATTTATACTCATCCTCACTCACCGTCCTTTCTTAAAAAACTTTAAGGTAGAGCTTTCCTACCTTTGCTATACTTGCGCTTAAAACTTCGTAGCAGTCAATATCGTCTTGCATAATCCCAATACATCCAAGCGTCCCGGGGATATTACCGTCCGGGTGCAGCGCAAGCGCATCTCTGCCCACGAAGCGTGTCGGCGTCAAATGTATTACCCAAGGGAAAGATTCTTTTTTGTAAGCGTCGTTACCTGCTTCTGGCAATTTTATTGCTTTAGATAGCAAATAAATACCGTGGGGAATGCTGCCTTTCCCCCATCCGCCGGAACAAGCAAACCATTCGCGAAAAACATCCCCGGGAACGTTACCCGCAAATAGCACCAGTTTGCCTGTCGTTTCAAAAGCATTAGGTCGTTCAATAATTGTGGCTGGTCGATATACTAATTGCATCCTGCAAGCACCCCCGCTGGGAAGAGTTTAAAGATCTCGGCAACGCGAATACCTAGCGCTAAAGCCGACATAAAAAACAAAATTGAGCTAACAAGTATAAATTGCGGCCTAGGAACAAAAGTTTCTTTCATATACTGCCTTAAAGCTTCCATTTCGTTTTTCAACAAAGACTCAACTTCTTTATAGGCTGATTTTGTGAGTTCATCTTTACTAGTCACTGTGCTACCTCCTAAGTGTCTGTACATATTGTTTTTACTGTACCGTCCCCAAAAACAATCATAAAGTCACCAGTGAGCGCATCGATGTAAAGCTTAGCTTTACCAGCGGTTGCCCCAACGCCAGTAACTCCGTCAGCGAGAGTAAAGTGTGAACCTGTCTCCACATATCCTTGGGCGTCAATCGTCGCGGCAGCGTGAATATCAACAACACTCAACACAGTGAATGTTTTCGAGCCGTCGAGCATGGAGTTAAAGTTATCCATTATTTTTGCTTTGTAATAAAGTAAGTCGTTGTTTAAATCATGAAAGTTTGTCATACGCTACTCCTTAAGTATATATGTAGCAAGGTTATCGTTATCACTTTGGGTAATCCCTATAACTATAAAATCTTTTTCGCTCCATGTAATTTTTCCGGACAAATTAGCGTATTCAAGCATACCGCCTTCGTCCCATTTGCCTACGACGCCGTTATGGGTGTATCCGCCGCGCCAATGCACACGAACTTTATCGAGCAGTTGCAGGTTCCCTTCAAGCAGCCGGGCGCGAATAGTCATTCGTATTTTAGGAGACTTGTTGTTAGCTAAAACGGCTTTTGCAATGAACGCCGCTTGAGATAGAGTTGTCTTGAATGCATCTTTATCTTCTAAAGTGTACTCTCTTACACCGAACTCGTAAATACTATGGTCGTCCGTGAACACGTATCTATCTTGGGAGTCAAACCGAATAAAATTCAATTCGTTGCCACCAGCGCCAGTAAACTGTATTGGCGCATTGAGCATGGGCGGTATGTATGTGTTTGTTTCTACAGTAACAAATTTTATATAACTGCTGCGCATTTCGTCGGAGCTGTACCCCGATGCCTTTATGACGAACAAATTGTCAACAGTAGATAAGCTGCACGATATCTTTTCAAAACTATTATTTATCCACGCTTTAATATCAGTGTTTGTTGTTTCTGTAATACAGGTGTATGTAAGCACTGAATTACCTATATTAACGAGCATATTAGTGATTGTTTCCCAGCTACCGTCAATAAAGAATTGCGTATGAAAAACGTTCGTCTCATTGTTGGGGATAATCACAGTGTTATATACACGGGTATACCCCTCGTCGTAAGAAACCAGCTCATATATGTTGGCTTTGCGTCCATAGTTATAAAAATGGTAAGCTACACCTGTATTCTGGGCAGTAATATCGCTTCCGAACACGCGCGCTGTCGTCTCCTTAATTTCATCTTCTGTGCGTGCAATGTTAGAAATACGCATGCTGTCGATTTCAAAATCTGTTTTATAAGCATCAAGCCCTATTTGTAGGTTTAGTCCAGCGACCGGAACTCCTTCTTTGTCACTGCTGTAAAGCAGATTACCATTCAAAAACAACTCTCTGTGTGCACCGTCATTGCGGGCAACTAAGTAATACCACTGCTCTTCACCGAAAGGCTCGGTAATAACGTTCGTGTCGCCTGGGTTATAGCGTGCTTTTGGGTTTATACCCAAGCTCTTTTTGTCGCCGTCGAAACCTATGCGTATAAGATTATTGTTTCCGCGACTACCATAAAAACGATCGCGCACCCATAGGCATTGCGCTACGTCTTTTGACGTATAAATACGATTAAATTTCAGTACTGCCTCGAAGGTGTAGTTTTCGCTTGCGTATGGGAAGACGGTTAGCGTCGCTACTGGGTTAGAGGGGTATGAAATATTAGTGACTGTTCCATGGTGCGCCGCTTGCCAATCTGATGCGTCTCCGGTTAAGCGGTACCAAGCTACGCAGTCGGAAAGCACTGTTAAATCATCACCTTCGTATAAATAAGTCACTTCACTTTGCGACAATTCTTTGTGATAGAATTGTACATTCCACAGATAAAAAGCAGCTCCTAAACTTCCAAATTCGGTTCGACTAAAATACAAAGGCTCAGTATTCCCAAACCCCGTCCCGTGACAATATTTTGCCGTGCTTATTAACCGCCCATCCATATAAACTTTTGTCGTGCCGCTATTAAATATGTACACACAGTCATGCGCTACATTGTCCAAGGCATGTGGGTTTTCGCACACGCCTTGATTGTTCTTATCAGAAGTATCGAGACGCGCGTAAAGTCCGGCGTTAGGATTGTAGTGGCGCTGAATCATCCAGGATGAGCCGCTGTTTATACCGCCTTTACTGATGAATCTATACCACGCCCCCTCGGTGCTTGCGGGAACCATAGCTGTGCCAGACCAATCGCCACTAATTTTAAAGCGTACACTCAAAACGTCACCAAAGGAAAAAGGAGACGACGCAACAAAATAACTTATCCCTGTATTAAAATAAGCTACTAGGGTTTGGTAGACAAGGGTTGTGCCGTAAGTAGGAGCGTAAGCATTGTTACTTAACCACCCAATAGCGGTGGGCACCCCGTCATAGTGCATGCCTGTGTAATCGGTAGCGTCGCCGTTTAGCCTGTACCAGCAAACCAAATTACTAAAATTTATACTATCAGTCGTGTCGTTAGCTAGACCAAGCGCTTCGTCAGCGCTTAAAGCTCGATCATAAAACTGCACATTACGCATGTACCCATTAAAAGCATGCGTGTTTTGCGCCACGTTGCCTATGTATACTGTGCTAGCCGTGTTGGCGGGAAGACCCGCTGTGTCAC
>Ga0208957_1000963_pt1 | contig 16858 bp, 20 predicted proteins | sample RifOxyA1_FD_184029 | JGI IMG/M metagenome (GOLD analysis project Ga0208957, IMG submission 184029) | Groundwater microbial communities from Rifle, Colorado - Rifle Oxygen_injection A1 (SPAdes) | ecosystem: Environmental > Aquatic > Deep subsurface > Groundwater | place: Rifle, Colorado, United... | reverse complement strand
CCGTTTATAGACATCTGATGGGATAAGAACCCTTATGTTGACCCTCCTGTTCCTGATCCTCCGTTTTGGGTTGGCGTTCCAGTTCCTGGTGTTCCTCCGCCTCCTTCACCAAGTACCATGGTAGATGGGCCTTCCGTAAGTTCATATCCTCCTTGAGTCCTTATTTGTTGTGGATTTAAAGGATTATTTGGAATTCCTGTCGTTTCTGCATACGCGTTTGTCGTCGTATACAAATCGCTTGTAGATATCGTACCTGATCCGTTTTTTTGTTGTTTTTCATACTTAAGAAACGAAAAGTTTTTTGGACACGGTGTCGCAAACTCTAAAAACTGCTCCCAACCCTGTCTATGTCGTTCTTCAGGAGGTTTTTTGCTATATGTTATATAGCCAGTATCATCATTTGGAGAAGAAATATAGAGCAACATGGTTATAACAAGTTCTAATAAATCCCGTTCCTTGAAACTTTCTCTGATTTCCTTTTCAATATTTCCCCAGCAGGGGCGTGTCCTAGATATGCACGGATGGTCATATTGATCCAGTAAACGCCTGGTAATATTAAGAACACAAACACCTTCTTTAATACTTGTTTTATAAAAATCTACAAGAATTTGATACTGTCCCGCAACGCGTGGTTTATCCCAATAATCTTTTACCACTTCCATATCATCTGTCGTGATAAAAATTCTCTTTTTTTCATCTACTTCAACTCTTCTTACTTTGGGTAGCGCCAAGACATCCTGAATAATTCGGGTTGCCCGAAGTTTCTTTTTTTCTTCCGTTTCATTCTCCAACTCCTTCTTACGTTTCTTTAATTCCCGAATCTCCCGTTGTAAATCTTTTGTTCTTTTAGATGCCTCACGGACTGCTTTCCGAATATCTCTTTCCCTGCTTTCCGTTTGGTCAAGTGTTGATTGAATCTCAACGACCTTGTTTTGAGAATGGACAAGAATATGCGAAACTTTTTCTTCTATTAGCTTGCGGGATCGGTAAAGCTTTTCCCAATCCTTATCTTTTGGAAACAATTTAGTTGCTTCTTCTGGAGAAACTGGAGCTGGTGTCATTTCCATATCATCTCTAGTCATATCGGCCCCTTGGATTACCTGATTGATTTGTCTTATTACTTCTCTTCGTGTTTGGAGTTCTGTCGCCGAAGCATTTGATTGAATTTGAGATTGAGGGTACGTCGTAGTAACCTGTTCCATCATTCTTTCTACACTTTCCGCAGTCAAAGAAATGCCTTCCGATGAAATAGTCGTTGTGGTGTCCACTGCCAATGTCCCCAATCCCTGCATAGTCTGAGGGGGCATCGATACTGGTGCAATAGCTGACGGGTCTACGTCCACGTTTTGACCTCCGCGAAAGTTATCGATAAGACCTCCGATACCTCCTCGACGTGGACGGGTTCTAGTTTGTGTCATATTATAAGAAATATAGAAGCTTAATTTCCCTCAATATTTCTGAGCAACGTCACTTTGTCTCCGTTCTTTAACTCATAATCCATTTCCCGATTTACTGAGTTTACCCTAATTTCTTCGGAATCTTTCTTTGAAAAACCCGCGCCAGTCAACGCATCTGCGACTGTTCTTCCGCCATTCAGCTCAACTTCAACGAGTTTTCCTGGTACTCTGGCAACTTTAATTGTTATAGTTCCTGTTTTTCTACCTAGCATGTGTACTCACCTCCTTTAAATTAAGTTCATCGTACTAAAATCCATGATAGTTTCCGCTTTTATCGGTTCTTTCTTTGCATACTTTTTCACATAATTTGCGATTAAAGCTCCTGTAAACATAGTAGTGTAGACAATCTGACGTGACCCGCAGGGCAATGGATCGGCTTTGCTAGATGGGTAGAGTTGGCTTTCATAAAAAGCAACTGCTTTGTTATCTAGGGGATCTACTGCATACATTCGCAATAATTCTCCGCCAATGCGTGGGTCAAGAAATAATTCCACATCATCCCGTTTCTTGATAATATCCCAAAGCTTTATTCGTTCATCCATGGAATCAATAGCACAAATTACGACGGTAGATTCTCGAAAATATTCTTTGAAGTAGTCCTCAAATGTTTCATCAAATTTTATATAAGAACCTGGAAGCGCGTGTGTTTTTAATATACCAATATCTTCTTGTTTAAATGCCTGAGAGGGAATATTGTGCGCTTCAACTTTGTCAAAATCTATTACAGAGAGATTGGTACACCCCATTTTTTGTAAAGCAAGGAGAGCCCAAGAGCCTGTTCCTCCGCACCCGATAAGAAGGATTGAAAAATCTAAATGCTCTGGTTTTACAAAATTTGTTTGACGTTTATAGATATTTTTCATAAAATCTCTCGTAAAGATAGTCGTCCGCCAGTAAATTCCCGTTGTTTTCCCGTTGTTAAATATTCCTGAACAACCGAGGAGCCGATAGCCGAAACCATGTGTACGAAGGAACTGGCTCCTGAAATGGTGCAAATATCTCTAACAGGAGTGTTGTTTGGGGGTGCATAATTGTTTCCAAACTCAATAGAAAAAGTAAGACTGTCAGAAAAACCAATGTGAATTACCTCGATACCGTTTTTTCTACAATATTCTTGAACAATCTTTCGAGATTTATAGTTGTCAAAAGTATCAATCACCATGTCGTAGTTAGATAATAAATTTATATTGGATTCTGTTAGTTTTTCATTAATAAAACTGATTTCTTTCCCAAAAGTTTTATAAATTAAATATTGTAAAGCATCAGTCTTAAAATGATCTTTTACTTCTAGTGTGTAAAATTGAGTTCCTTGTAAATTTCTGCTTTCAACTCGATCAAAGTCGAGAACCGTAATGTTTACTACATCATTGTGGTTATCAGCAATAATGTTTGCGCATATATGGCTTCCTAACGCTCCGATCCCAAGGATAATTACTGTTGTATCGTTTTTAATATTTCCTCCTCATCCAGCTTATTGTTAATTCCCGTAAATATAAAACTTGTCCATCCATAAGAAGAAAAATGTTTCCGTCTATCGTTTGCATAGTTTTCTGGATGATGTAGCTTATAATCGTTAGCCACTTCTATTACTTTCTTCTCACCATTTACGTTCACAAAGTCTGGATTTTTATAAGCAATCCAAAAGCTTCCATCCCCTGTATACTTATAAGGCAAATTATGTTTTTGGATTATACTTATCATCTGTTTTTCGAGAGAAGTGGGACGCTTGAGCAGGCCTGTTAACATCAACTTAATCTGTTTCTCTTTCCATTCCTTATTATTCCAGTTTTTTTTACTATTAAAGATTGATGAACATTTCCTTGAACAAAATATTCCCTCATTCCTTTTGACATATGATGGTTGTGTAATAAATTTTTCTTTGCAATTTAAACATATTTTTTCTATTCTTCCTCTATAAAAAATTTCTTCAAAATAACATTTTTGACTACAATATTTTTTCTTTTGATAAGCAGAGAATATTTTCCCACAATTTTTACATTTTTTATTTTCCTTTTTCCCAATGCCAACATTCTTACATTCAATGCAACAATATTTTGTAGTTAAAATACGTGATTGTACAATAAAAAAGCCTTTATGACATATAAAACATTTTTTTTCTACTCTTTTGTTGTCTTTGTTTTTATATCGAGAGGCACACTTTTTGGAACAATATTTTCCCCTATTATATTTTTCTATATCACTCCGTTTTACTTTCATTTCATTTCCACAAAAATTACATGTTCGATACCAACTATTTTTACTTCTTGCTAAAAAATAACACTTTTTGGAACAATATTTTTTAGCTCGTTTATCAATTTTTTGTTTACAAATAAGACAGCTCATGTTTTTTCTCCCTATCCCAATATGGACTTTTACATTTTGGACAGATACGGATTTCTTCCTGCCTCGGGTTCCATTTGTATCCACACCGTTTGCATTCGAGTTGTTGAATCATTATTTTCATACTCAAAAGTATAACCTGTAAGTTAATCTGTGTCAAGCTTAATTTACTCCTATTTCATCAAACTCATAGCTTTTTCGTACGAGGGTCAGTCCATACCAATCGTTCATTGCTTTCTTCGGATTTTCAATAAAAAAGTCCCGCTCCCATTCTTTAATAATTTCGAATTTTCTGGGTTGGTCTTTGTGGGTTAACCATGTTTCTTTCGCTTCCATAAGCCCAACGTAACACGTTTCCCGAAAGGCGTGTTCTTTAGTAAACGAATCGCTTCGCATGTGGGTGATGGTAATAATTCTCAAAGGATGTGGAAAAAGCGCAACGCACCATGCCCTAAGCGTAGTTTCGTCTTCATGGCTTAACATTGTCATTCCGTTAGGGTGAATATGACTTAAGGCGTATACACACCCCATAGAAGATTTATGAAGATTCCAAATCGTTTGATCTGGAAAAATGACCATTCCCGCGTTTCCCTCCACGATATGAAGAATAGATCTCTGCGGATTCAAAATTGCGCCTGTTTCTTTAATAAAAATCATATGTGTTTCCAAATTTTTCTATTAACAATGTTGCTTATTACAACTTGACAAACACCATAATTGTCACCTAATTTTTGTTGAGTATATTTTCCGCTTTTCCATAATTTTCTAATCATTAAAACTTTTTTATTTGTTAATTTGTGACTTCTGTGTTTTTCTCCTTGATGACCCGTATATCCTCTTCTTCCTTTCTGAATCATATCTCTTAAATTATCCAATTGTGTTCCAAGAAATAAATGTTTTGGATTTACACAATTTGGAATATCACATTTATGACAAACAAACATTTTTTCTGGGATATTTCCGTAGTGAATTATCCAAGAAGCTCTATGTGAATATGTTAATTTTTTGTTCCAATTCATTACGTTATAACCTTTTCCAGCAATTGCTCCTTTTCTTATCCAACAAGTTGGACTAAAAATAACGTTTTTCCAAAAATCTTTTTCTGTGTTTTCTTTTGGCATATTACACACGGGTTAGATAAAGCGAACCACTATCTTCTATATAAATCTTAGAAAGACTTATTAGGGATTGTAGAGAGTGATGCTTATCAAAATTAGACAAACAGTAACCCGCATGTTCAACTCTTAAATTTTCATGGACTACACTTTTTACCGTCTGTCTTCCGCTTTTCCATGTAACCAAATATCTATTGTTTGCCTGTTTAGTCGCGGATATAAACACTCCGCCCGCTTGTTCAACGACAACCCTTATCCGTTCCCCAAAGTTCAATTTAAATTCCCCTGCCCGTTTCTTTTTTTCTTTTTCACTTAGTTTTAACGCTTCTAACTCTTGTAAGTGTTTCCATGTGTCGCGCTCTAAAGACATCAGGAGCCACAAGTATCGGGCCTCCGGGCTAACGCCTTTCTCATTTAATAAGGTTTGTCCGGCTTCGAAAAGCTTTTGTAAACGAACCAAAGTGCGATGAAAACCAAAATCCACATCCACATAATAAAATCTTTCGTCCTCCCGTTGGACAAAATGTACTGCCGTCCATGGTAGTTGATCTAAAAACTCCACTTTTACCGTCTCGCCAAACCCCCTACTAAATAGATTCTGGAAATTGACGGGAACTATCTCTTCCCCATACGCAAATCCCGTTAGTAATTTTCCATGTTTTAACTCTTGGTCGATTTCAACGAGTGTTGCTTTTCTCTTGATCGAAACGTCCGAACCGATTCCGACCCGATACCATCCATTCTTGACTCTTTTTTCCACCCTCCTGCTTCCGTACTTTCCCCACCCGTCAACGATGGACATGGTGACTTCGTGTTCTTGAATAAATCTTGTAAGATCGATTTTTTGCACATTCTCTAATTTAAAAATTTAACAAAGAAGTATTAGGGACGTTCCATCTACATTTTCTATTATAAGGAGGTAGCAAAAAAGAGATAAATAATCCCTCTATCGTATTGAGATCAATAAATTCAAGTCCCCTTAATTTCTCTCTTTCTATAAAGAAAATTTTATAATCTTCTTCTTGCTCAAATTCTCTTTTATATTCATGTCTACTCCACCTTTGGTTAAAGTCAACTGTGCACCCAACGTATAAAATTCTTTGTTTTGAATTGGTCAAAAAATATATTCCACTTGTATTAGGTAAATTTTCTAATTTTTTAACGAATGGACAACTAAACACAAAATTTCGTGCTTTTTCTCTTATGTCAATCAGTAAATTTTTTAAATCCATTATCTACACTGTAAAATACCAATTTTGCAAAGAGAGCAATGGTGTATCCATAATTTCTTGTATTATTTGAATGGGACCCAACATTGCCTGCTTGATACTCTGAGCTACAATCGCACTCTCACTGAGAGTTTCTGGTTTCATAATCGAGGTTGGAATACCTACTTCTTCATATCCTTCTTTAATGGCGAGATTAAATTCCTGCCCCCGCACATGAATCAATACACACACTCTTGGCTTTGGAGTGTTTGGGTTTTGTTCGTGAAAAATCTTAATTTTTGTTCCCAAATCTCCCACATTTGTTGCTCCATCACTGATAAACACGTCACATTCTGCCCCAAATTCTCTAGCCGCCGGATACAGCTGAAACGCATCCGTTCCACCGCCCGCCCGTCGTCCGAAAAGAATTGCCTTAAACGCATCCGCCTCAAATGTTTTAGGGATTGGCAATACCTCGCCACCCGTGTTAAACAACCCCCACATAAAGTTTTCCTGCGGATTCTTTACGACTTCCGCAATGATTGCCCCTTTTTCCTTGGCCACCTCTAAAGATTCTTCCATACTCCCTGATACATCAATGTGAAGGAATATCTTCCCAATATCTCCTACTTGTTCTTTTCGCACGTCAGCTCGCGTCTTCTTGAGCATCTCTTGAATTTCTTTGGATGATTCTTTTGTCAAATTCTCTACCCTATCAAGTGCGGTTTTAGCCGTTGCCACCTTCTCTTGATACAACTTAATAACTTCTGGATCAGAAAGAACACCAGCATCTTCAAATGTTTTATGGAGAATGACCGCTTGATTTCCCGTGCACTGCTCAAGCAAAGCTACGGCAATCACCGGGGATACCTTTTTGAGCGCCCCTAGTACCCCTAGAACGGGCAATTTCTTCTCTCTAATATATTCTGCTATCTCAAGGTCGGTTTTCCCTTCAAAGTCAAACTGGGTCTTTTCAAATGTAATGTCTTTCCCCTTTTGTTGCCACCGAAGGATTGCCGCGACTTCATCACTTGGGAAGCGATGAAGTATGCGATATAGATTGGCGTAGGTATTCCCTAATCCTACTTTCTTTATTCCTCTAACAATTTCAAGGTTGGCTTCCCGATAGGCAAGATATTTGTTGAACGCGGTGCGAAGGGCTGATGGAAAGTGTTGAGCTTCGTTGAGGACGTCTTTAACCGAAAACTTCCGTGTAGCAAGTTCTGCGACCCGCTTGGCGAGTTTGGGGTCAAGCATTTGAAGAGCGGCTGAGGAAACGTAACGAAGATTTGGTTTTTTGTATTGGGAACCAGGGCTAAATGGGCTTCCATCTGCTTGGTTTAAAGAATTTACATAGGAAACCACAATTTTCAAATCCTTCGATTGGGATTTGGTCATGACGTAGGATAGTAGGTGGGATAAAAAGAAAGGGTCTTTAACGGTAAGGGGAATGAGGGTGTCTAAAACGGTTGCGAGGCGATCTTCCTGAAGAGAATTTTTACTCCAAAGATGGGCGCAGCCGGAAAGAATAAGATTATATACGGCAAGTCTGTCGGTATCCGACAAATACGGCAACGCACCTTCGGTAGAAACAGGGGAGGCTGTTCTTCTCATGGTTTTCTCCTTTCAATGTTTTTATAACAGAAATTTCTCTTTGATTTGCATAAGTTGTAGGTTCATTTTTGTAAACTTCCCCCGCATCATAAGGGAAGAAGGAACGTCTGCCGACATTCAACTTCATTCCCTAGTGGAGCGGGGGCTTGGATTCGCACCAAGTATTTCAAATTTGATGTTTGATGTTTTGCTTGTGAGAACCTTCTGGGACGCAAATCAAAGAGCAATTTCCGTTAAGAATTATATTCCATGTTGCACAAGTGACATCTAGTGTAAAGAATTGTACTCCCCCCCAAGTTGGCCACAAGCTCGATTTTTTAAATATCTTACTGATGACCATTTTGGGGGGGGGTACGGACTTTGAATACCGTATGCTTGTGACTAGGTATCTATGACGCAACAGAGAATACAATTCTCAACGCGAACGCAAATGTTGTACTTTTAATGTGCGAAGATATGGTAACCGTGCTACCAAATCTTCATTTGCTTTCCGAATTTTTTCAGGTAAATTAATGCTTATTTTTTTATACTCTTCGCTTTGAATCCAAATGTCATATTCTGTGTTCCCTCGTGTTCTATTGCATTTTTTGCAAGCGCTTACGAGATTTTCCATACAAGTTTCGCCCATCTGCTCCCATGGTATGACGTGATCGATTGTCAATTGAACGTCATCTCGGTGACAGTATCGACATAAAAAATTGTCAGCCTTCCAGCGATTCCACTGTAATAATCCGTCTACTTGTCTTTGTGTTTTTCTAACAATTGCTTTTTTGATTCCCGTTCCGTCATTTTGTAATATCTCGGTTTCCAATAAATCTGTTTGTCTTAAGAACATTTCCCAATTAGATAGATCCATTTTTAAAACAACCAATTCCGTATCCGAAACTTCTTCTCCTTTAATAAGGGAAAGGTAGGTTTTACCTTCTCCTTGCCACAATCCGCCAATAAGTTGGATTTCGCTTCCAATCTTCAACAAATCTAAATCTCGTAATTCTATTTCTTCCATAACAATATTTTATATTAAAATCTTTATCCTATCTTGCATAAGTGCTTTCCATTTTCGCCTTACGGCTTAAGTAAATTGTAGGATTCGAACCTACGACCTAAAGTTCCTAAGACTTTCGCACTACCAACTGTGCAAAATTTGCTTGTTAATGGATCGCTAGGACGCAAGACAAGATAAAGATTTTAAATTAGTGCCCGAGCTACGATTCGAACGTAGAATTGTCCTTGCGGACTGCGTGTAAATGCTTGTTTGGGACGCGAATTTTCATTCGCATAAGTAATAAGCATTTTAACTATGTGATAGTTCCTAAAACTATTGCCTTTTCCAATTTGGCTACTCGGGCATTATAAATTAAATGTGCGAATTTTTTCGATTACTTTCGATTGATTTTCAAAAAATCGTGGTCTTCCGCTTCGGTATTCTTCAACTATTTCATCTTCCCAAATATGTAAAACTTTATATCCAAACTCTTCATAAGGTTTTCGTTCAATTATTTCAACTTGTTCTTTTGTTTTTCCTTTCCACTTCTTGTGCCACAAATGCTAGAATATTCCGTCAAATAAAATTACTTTCTTTTGTCCATTAACATTCGTAAAATCGGGGAACTTTCGGTTAATCATCATCGTCCCATTCCCAGTATATTTATATTCATTCAGAAAATTTTTGTTTAATAGTTCAATCAAAAAATTTTCTGGCCTATTTGGTTTTGTTCGTAATGCTTGAAACGCCTTCTGGTGTGTTTTTTCGGTAAGATTGCTAAAACCATTTTTCTGAACTCTTTCCCATATCTTTTTGTTTCTAGGATAAAGTCCCCACCATTTTCTTTCACCACTCTGGTATTGTTCTTTTATTCGTTTCCCCGCATTTATTCTTGATTTTTCGATTGATTCTGATCGTCTCTTGATACCTGTTAAAGCTTTCGAAACGCCCATTATTCTGGAATCGTCATTTTTTGTTAAACCCTTATTCCATGCTTGTTTAATTTCTCCTTTGGCATACTTTTTCCTAAAAGTGCTACTCGATAATTCTGTATTTTGCTTTACTCTTGGATCTTCACTCGTTAATCCCTTGTTCCATGGTGTGTGTTCTTTTTTAAAAGATCCAGAATTGGTGTGATACATTATATAGTTACCCATTATCCCATTGGGGATTTTGGAAACAAAAATTTTCGCTGACTTGATTCTACACTCTTAACCGTAAATAACCCATCTTCTAAAATATCCACTCCTTCTTCCTCTTCTATAATCGGAGCAACTGCATTTAGCACCTCTTCATCTGTTGAAGTGTACGTTAATCCCAATGGTTCATATTGTAGCGTTCGTTCCGTAGATGCCAACGTAATCACAATTTCTCCTACTGGTGTTGCTGGTATTACTGCTCGCGTTGTTCTTCTCATGTTTTCTCCTATCTATTCACACTCTATCATAGATTTCCATTCTTGTCAATAATGGAAATTTAATTTGGTTGCTTTGGCTTCATTGGTACCGCTTGAATTCTTTTACAGTTCTTGCAAAACCAATAGGTCGCTGTGTACGGTTCAAGCGGATATCTGCATCTAGTGCAGATTGGTTGACTTTTCATATGTACCCCCACGGTGTAACGATCACCGCCCTACGAATTGAGAATCCGTCGATCTGCCAACAATCTCTGGGGGCAATGAGTACCGCATGGCGGTTACGATCCGCCTCCCTCTCGGTGAAAACGAGAAAAACTAACCAGTATTCTAATGCGGCGCTTGCACCCTACCCTCGTGTTGATCGAGGCAAGAAAAGTTTTGGAGACTCCTTCCGCGACCCGGCGCGTAGGATATTGGCGGGACCAAACGGATTCGAACCGTCAGCCTTGACCTTGACAAGATCCTGCTCTGCCGTTGAGCTATGATCCCACTTGCGCCCCTACGAGGAATCGGACCTCGACCTTGCGTTCCGAAGACGCTCGCTCATCCGTTAAGCTATAAGGGCATTGCGTCTCTACCAAGATTTGCACTTGGAATCTGTTCTTTAGGAAAGAACGGCGTTATCTGTTGCGCTATAGAGACTAATGGGCGTTGTTTATGGTACAACGGCCAAAACCTAGGAGCGGGATAGGGGAATTGAACCCCTTTTCTCATTCTTGGCAAGAACGCGCATTACCGACCTGCTCATCCCGCATTTAGGTAAGAGGCTTGTTGGCAACTTAGCTCGACGGTCACTTAGAGCATCCTCCTTTGTCGAGAACCACCAGACGCTCTTCCTTCCTGGCTAGTCTTACCTAGTGCTCTCTGGGTGAGTCGAACACCCAAGCTTTTTACGGCGCTACGTTCTTGGCGTAGTTTGTTTACCAATTTCAACAAGAGAGCTTTTGGCGGAGAGTGAAGGCAATGATCCCTCACGACCCTTACGGGTACCGCGATTTCAAGTCGCGTGCGATGCCAATTACGCTCTAACTCTCCTTCGGCTCCAGATCCTGGGGTCGAACCAGGCTTCCTCCGCTTAACGGGCGGTCGCATAAACCACTATGCTAATCTGGAATTGTGCCAACCCTTGGTTATGCTCCAAGCTTTCGTCTTCTTCGGAGACGCACTTTCACTAGATTAGTTTGATTGGCTATTGTGCGCCTTGATAGAATTGCACTACCGACTCCTTTTGTATCAGAAAAGTACTCTGCTTCTGAGTTAAAGGCGCATATGCTATTTTAAATAAGTTTTATAATGTAAAATATTAAAAATAGTTTGTAATCCTAAATTATATTTTCTTTTTAATCCTCGGTAATCAATATTTCCTTCTAAAAATTCATTTCTAATTTTTTCCGCTTTTTTAAAAGTTATTTTTCTATGATCTGAAATACGTCCCTTTTGAGTATATGGACTATTTTTAAAAGGAATAAATCTTTTCTTTTTAATAGCATCCAATAAATTATCTCGGTAACTTCCTAAAAATAAATGGGTTGGATTTACACATAGTCTATTGTCACACGTATGACAGATTAATTTACCTTTTGGAATTTCGCCATATGTCAAAAACCAAACAAACCGATGAGTATCAATTACTTTTCCTTTATATTTAAAACATCCATATCCAGTTTTTAAAGAACGTATCCCAGCTTTCCAATTCCAACACCCATCTGTTTTTTGTACCTTATCCCAAAACCTTTTCATGGTCATAGTATACCATAAAGGTTCGAGTTGTTCAAGTGCTGCCCAACTAGGGTTCGGACCTAGAGTTTTCCGATTCAAAGTCGGACGTGTTACCATTACACTATCGGGCAATTTGTGGACCTACAGGGAGTTGCACCCCGATTGATGTTTTAAGAGAACATTGATTTTCTGTTAATCGATAGGTCCTTGCGTTATGCGTTCTCTATATATTAAATAATCATAGTCATTGGTTTCCCAACGTTCAAAAAAATATGGTATTTCTACACGAAAAAACAGTTTTTTCCCAATTTTTAAAATGTCATGATGATTAATGGCATCGTCTTCTAAAAATTTTTTACCGTTTATTTCTATAGCTCCATCCTTTAGCAATCGTTTAATACTTGTCTTGCTTTCGTGAAGAAAATCGCTTATCCATTCAACTAACTCACTTGATGATAATCTCGTTTGTGAGATAGTTCCTTTAAATATAGCATCTTTAGGAATTTTACTCATAAAGTTTTCTTTTTATTTCTGATCACAATTAAACACATACAATCCCTCTGCCTTCCACATTTTAATCGCGTATTTCTCATCTTCCATCACGAAAAGCACATTAAACTTATCTTTTATAAACGTTTCGTACAATTGCTTCTTAATAATATATCCTTTGTTTCCGTCCCACGCGCTTCTCATGTATAACGTATCGTATGGAATAGTGTTTGTCAAAAGCCATCGTTCCGTTGTCCCCCGGTGTATCTCTTCCCGTCCCGTCATGATCAATATCTTTACTTCCATCTGATTCTTGATCATTTCTAAAATCTGTTTGACTTCCTGACATACCGTATCCACTGCGCATTTCCCGAATTCATATATTCCCCGTTCTCCCCGGATTGCCAGAACTCCGTCGATGTCCACGATGATAGCATTTGGCAAATTGAATTTGACAGGTGGTTTTTCTTTTCTTTCGATAGTATCTGCTTGTTCCCTATCTCTTTTCTTTTTTTCTCGCGCTATCTGTTTCAATAGGGGTTTATCTATTTTTATCTTTCCTAGCATATCTTACTACTCAAAATATTTTATAATATTCCCATTTGTCCTTCTCGTAAATAATCTCAATCGGTAATCCATTTCTAATCGTTTGCCATAAAAAAATTAATCTTCCCATACGACCATTGAAATCAGCAAACGGGTGGATATGTTCAAATTCAATATGATCCTGCCATAACTCTTCTATTGTTTTTGATTCGTTTGCCTTTTGAATCCATTGTGCCATAAATTCAGGTAACATATACCATGATTTTCCTTCTCTTTCTCCAATCCATATCTGAATTTTTCTCAATTTTCCTTTTTGATCTTTTGGTAATTCCGAAAATTTAGAAATTATTCCATGAGTTTCTAAAATATTCTCAATGGTTAACTTTTTGGATTTGTTAAGGTGCTGCCACGCTTTTAACGCTTGGGCAAAACTATCGTCATCTGTTACGTTTTCGATTGCATTGGACTCCCAAAGGAAGTCTATGAGTTTACTTTCTTCCCGTAATGTTCGTTTTATCATATTTGGGTGGATCATGAAGGGATCGAACCTTCCTAAGCCGCTTTAAAAGAACGGTACTCAGCCACTGAGTCAATGATCCTTGTGTGCAAACGGTAGGATTCGAACCTACGAAGCCTATTAGGGCCGCAGATTTACAGTCTGCTTCCTTTATCCACTTGGATACGCGTGCATGTGAGCCGATACGAGGCTATGCTCCCCGCACCTGACGTTTACAAAACGCCCGCTCTTCTCAATGAGCTATATCGGCTTTAGAGCCTTAAAAAGGTAACGCTCCTCTATCTACGAATTACGAATTCGTCGTTCTACTATTGAACTATTAAGGCGGGTCGCCTAGCAATCGCTATAGACGATTAACGCTAGGCTTAGCTTACGGCTTGAGTTCCTGCCGAAAACCCAAACCCTTGTGCCGACGGGAGGAGTCGAACCTCCAACATTTCGCTCCTAAGGCGAACGCCTCTTCCAATTGGGCTACGAGGGCTTTGGTGCCCGAGAAGGGAGTTGCACCCCCATGCCTTTCGGCACACCGTCTTGAGCGGTGCGTGTATGCTATTTCACCACACGGGCTAAATTATCTTTTTTATATTGTTTAAGTTTTTTAAGGAGCCGATCATGTTCTCTTTTTACACCCTGCTTAGTTTTTTTCTCTTTCCATATCAACATAACGTTGTAACTTTTTATAAAGTCTTTGTGTGATTTCGTTGCTTCCGTTTGTTCTTTTTCCCAATCTCTATTCCATCTAAATCGAAACCCGAACCCTAAAAGAAAAAATTCTAGTTCGTACCCAGGAATCATCTTATCATCCTCTATCTCTAAATGAAAAAACGTAAACGTATACCAATTCCATTTATGATCTTTTTGCCAAAAATAAAACTGTTCCCACTGGTTGTAAAAATGCAAAAGCCCTTCGTCATGTTTGCCAAAGGTTATTTGCAGATTTCCCAAACTCTGTGGGCTATTCGGATCAAGTTTTCCTATTTTCATAAGTGCCTCCCTCAGGGGTCGAACCTGAAAGTCTCTCGACACATTCTCTTAAGGAATGCGGATATTCCAATTCCCCCAAAGAAGCTTAGTTGACCAACTAGGATTCGAACCTAGAACAAGTTATGTATAAGATAACTACTCTACCGTTGAGTTATTGGTCATTGTTTGTAATGTCTAAAAAAACTTGTTTGACTATGGCAGTTGGGACACAGTAATTCTAAATTTGATTCAATATTGTTATAACGATTTCCGTCTTTATGATTTATCTCAAGTGTTATTTTTTTCTCTTGCCAAATTATTAATAAGCATTTTTCACAATGATATATTCTTCCTATTTCGAGCAATGCTCTTCGTATTTGCCACGCCAATGGAATATTTTGGTCTTTTCGAAAAACTTTTAAAATATTCGATTTAGAAAAGCGTCTTAGCCGCTAGACGACGCGCCAATTTTTTCTTTTGCCAGCCACTTCACCAATCGTCTTATCTCTTTCGACTCAACCAATACCTCATCCGAAATTCCGTATCTTGCTCCCCGTAGTATCCTCCAGATTGCTTTTAGTTTTTCTATAAGTTTTTTTGGATGAACCGTGATACTCACATAAAACGTTTTTGAATCGTCATCAAACCACCCAAACTCTAAAAATTCAAACGAGTGGCAAGAGCATTGTAATAATATGTGTTCATCGTTATCCATAAGCGCCTTTGGAAGGAGTTGAACCTTCACTAATTCAGATTCGCAATCTGATGGTCTATCCATTGACCAACAAAGGCTTGGCGGAGGTGAGAGAATTCGAATCTCTGTGTCCTAAAGGACTATCCGTTTAGTAAACGGTAGCACTAGGCCGAACTATGCGACACCTCCCTTGAGATCCGTGAGGGATTTGCGCCCTCGCATAAGCGTTTTGCAGACGCCCCCGTTGGCTATCTTCGGCAACGGATCTTAAATAGTTTTGTTGACCCTGGAGGAATTGAACCCCCTTCCATTGCATGTAGGGCAAGTGCGCCGCCAGTACGCCAAGGGTCAATGTGCGGATCCACTGCGAATCGAACGCAGATAGCAAATTTAGAGGATTTGCAGTCTTTCCGTTAACTTATGGATCCCAAGTGGACCCGATGAGAATCGAACTCACCCAAAGATATTGCAAGTATCCTTCGCCAACCTTGGAACATGCAAGCCCATTGAGGCGGCAAGTAGAGGTGCTGAGGAGAAACGCTACCATATCTCCGATTCAGTTTCACATGCTTGCTACTTTCATGGATATCCTTGCGGAATAGAGCCATGGTCACTGGGAATCCTCAGGTGCCCAGTTATTGCCACTATAGCGTTGATATGGCAAATGGTGGAAAACGCCAAGAATTGAACTTGGTTAAAATGCCGATTCATTCGTCCCGTATTTTCAAATTTTTTATGGAGCGGATAAGGGATTCTGCCACCCTAACCTTCTGTTTGGAAAACAGATGCTCTAGCTTTTGAGCTACATCCGCTTTAGTTTTTGCCAATACCCTCTTGCTGGTTTATCAATTCCCAATCTTTTACATCTTGTCTTTATTGCCTTATCAGAAACAAAAAGTTTTTTAGCGAGTTGAACAACAGGCATTGTCCATACCAATTCTTTTAATTTTTCTTTTGGAATATTAAATTTTCTTTGATTTAACGTACTACAATGATCTGAACAAAAAATTCTTTTTCTGCTTGTTGTTTTAAATGTCTCCTTACAGTGTCTACATTTTTTATTTCTTATTATTGCTGGTCCACTTGGATGTAAATGTTCATATGTGTGTTGGCTTTGAGAAATTATTTCAAGATTTTCTAATTTATTATTAAGTTTGTTTCCGTCTTTGTGGTGAACAACTTCGTCGCTTTTTAAAAATCTTTCCAAGTGCTATTCCATTACTAACCTATGATAATAAACATAATAATGTTTTTTTATTTGGGGATGATTTATTCCCGTTACAATAAGATAGCCCGTTGATCTATCAATGTACTTTTTCATGGTAAAATTTTACCATGATTCGAACTCGCTATCAATTGGAAAATTTGGTCAGGATACTAGGGGATGATCCTAGAACAGAAATTCCCAAAATTCCCGTGTTGCCAATTACACCATATCCTGTAAGGGGCTTTATTCCCCTTGTCTGCCCCTCTCAATTATGAGAGATGGGTCTGGCTGCAAGAGAAGGGCTCGAACCTCCAGTCTTCCGCTTCAGAGACGGACGTGCAACCATTGCACCATCTTGCAAAATGTGGCAAGTCTTGGAGTTGAGCCAAGTCTTTTCCCTTATGAGGGGAACGTGCAAACCCTTACACCAACCAGCCGTTGCGGGGCAAACATTGCAGTTTGACATAGAGATTATGGGCCTCTTGTGCGCTTTACACTACCCCGCGTCTTGGTGGAAAGATGGGAGTTGAACCCACTATCTCCTCTTTCACAGAGAGGCGACTCAACCGTTCGTCCTCAAACCACAT